>MDTD01183592.1_pt1 | contig 27881 bp, 16 predicted proteins | sample 811221 | NCBI WGS metagenome assembly MDTD01 (sample SAMN05326646, study PRJNA326480) | marine metagenome | isolation source: seawater | place: Pacific Ocean: South West | collected 2011 | reverse complement strand
GAGCGGATAGCTGACGATGGGACTTGAACCCGCAACCTGCTGATTACAAATCAGCTGCTCTACCAATTGAGCTACGCCAGCGTATTTTGGGGTGGTTCGCAGGTGCATGCTATACCTGCGCGGAGCGCCTTATACGGTAGCTCCAAGAACGTGTCAATGAGCGAATCGTGCTCTTTTGCAGAAGAATCAAAATCAATGGCCATTCGAGGCCTGTCTTCGCGCTTCTCCGAGTAGGATACCGGCGCTCACGCTCACGTTCAGTGAGGCCACTGCATCCGATCGGCCAATGCTGATCGACTCATCCGCAAGTTCAGCAATTCGCGGGCGAATACCCTTACCTTCCGCTCCAAGAACAAGACAAAGAGCACGATCAAGATCCGCCTTTGTGGCTTGTAGGTCGGTATCCGCAGTGGCCGCATAAACCCAGATGCCGAGGCTCTTTAGCTCTTTCACCGTTCGCGCAAGATTAGCCACACGTAGAACCGGTACGGTCGCAACAGCACCGGCCGATGCACGTACTGCGGCGTCGTTGAGAGGTGCCGAACGATCACGTCCGACGATGACTGCATCCGCGCCAAAAAATGCGGCGGATCGGATGATGGCCCCGAAATTATGGGGGTCGGTAACGGAGTCCAAAAGCACGATCAGTGGCTGGAACCCATCTCGTGGTTGAAGCGACTCAATAGAAACGGGACTCGCTAGACGGATCTCGGCCGCGATCCGTGCGCCACCTCGGCCTCCAGAACCCTTCTTCAGCATGTCCCTCGGCATATCCCTAACGCTAATTCCAAGGCCCTCAGCCTCAGCAATGATCGCCTGGTCGCCTGGTGTTAATGTTCCCTTCGGAACCAAAAGGGCTGTCACCGCATGCGGCGTATTCCGAAGAAGATCACCCACGGTATTTGTTCCGTAGACACGACTCATTGAAGACTCTTCAGAATGGAGGAAGCCGCTTGTGCGGGATCGACTGCTTGAGTGATTGCGCGACCTACAACAATTCGACTCGCACCAGCGTCGATGGCTTCTTTCGGAGTTGCGACACGCTTTTGATCGTGACTCTGCACGCCCTTGGGCCGGATGCCTGGAGTGACGATCTCGAAATGATCGCCGACGATCTCTCGGATGGCTCGGGCCTCCAGTGCTGAGGATACAACGCCGTCCAGCCCACTTTCCTTTGCGAGTCGAGCACGCAGTTCGACAGTGGCGGCCGGCGTCCCCACGACTCCAACGCTCGCCAACTCGGTGTCATCCATACTGGTAAGGACGGTAACACCAAGTAGATCCAATTCCTTAGCCCCACTTCCATCCGCAGCTTTTGCCGCAGCCTCCATCATACGGGGGCCGCCCGATGTATGTAGGGTCGCCAGTTTGACCCCAAGATCACTCAGTGCATGGACTGTCATACCGACTTGGTGCGGTACATCATGCAGCTTGAGGTCGAGAAAGACGTTCCAACCATCGTCAACCAGCTTCTTAACCAGTGAACGTCCAGCCAGCGAAAAGAGCACAGAACCCACCTTGACCCAATTCGCTACACCAGCAAGCTGGCTCGTGAGTTGAAAGGCCTCGTGGGGCTCGGCTACATCTAGCGCTACGATAAGCCGGTCTTCGGGTTTCATGTTGCACTCCTAAGCAGGCGCTCAACCGCTGGAACAATTCGGTCCATTGCCACCTTTTCCTCGTGTCCGCCGCGACGCACGCGCATCTCGACACTGCCTTCCTTAACACCTCGACGCCCCACTGTTATACGCAGCGGAATACCCAGAACATCAGCATCTGCGAACTTGACGCCTGGCCGTTCGGTCCGGTCGTCTAGAAGGACCTCTAGACCAGCCTGCTGAAGCTCCGTGTACATCCGTTCTGCAGCATCATAGACCTCGTCTCCAGGCTTGCCCAACGGAAGAATAATCACAGCGTAAGGTGCCAGGGGAAGCGGCCAGCAGATCCCATTTTCATCATGATTTTGCTCGATGGCGGCGGCCATGATGCGGGTAATTCCGATGCCGTAGCACCCCATCACCATGGTCTGAGTCTTTCCATCTTTATCGGAGTACGTGCAGCCCATAGGCTCCGAATATTTTGTACCTAGATGAAAAACGTGTCCTACCTCAATGCCACGGAAGGCACGCAGACTGCCTCCGCACATCGGGCAACAATCTCCCTCTGCAGCCATTCGTATATCGGCTACCGCTTCAGGCTTGAAATCCCGATCGGTCGCGACGAACTTATAGTGCGTATTGGCCTTATTTGCGCCGCACACTCCCGATGACATGGATGCCACTTCGTGATCGACGATAATGGGGATCTCCAAACCGATCGGCCCAGCATACCCCACAGGTGCCCCGGTGACTTCTTTGACGAGGTCCTCGTCGGCCAATTCAACTGTCTCCGCCCCTAATGCATCTCGCACCTTGAGTGGATTGAGTTCCCGGTCTCCCCGCACAATCGCCGCATATGGCTTTCCATCGAGCGTTAGGATCAGCGTTTTCATGACGTCGGATAAGTCCACGCCCATGAATTCAGCCACCTCTGAAACGGACTTTTTGCCGGGTGTATCGACCATCGTTGGAGGTGCCGCTGGGATGGTGGACTCTCCTGCAGGCGACTCACCAATTCCGGCCTTTTCAACGTTCGCCGCATATTGGCAACTGTCGCAGGCTACGATGTCGTCTTCCCCCGTGTCCGCCAAGACATGGAACTCATGGCTTAGGCTTCCACCGATGTTTCCTGTATCCGCCTCAACCGCTCGAAACTCCAGTCCACATCGCTCGAAAATGCGCTCGTAGGCGTCATACATGTCCTGATATGACTCATGGGCCTTCTCTTCGTTAATATCGAAGGAATAGGCATCCTTCATGATGAACTCGCGTCCACGTAGGAGTCCACCGCGAGGTCGAATCTCATCTCGGAACTTCGATTGAATCTGATAGAGGTTCAGGGGCAATTGCCGATAAGAGCGTACGTCTCGCCGAGCCATATCGACGATAATTTCCTCGTGGGTTGGTCCAAGACAATAATCGTTGCCTTTACGGTCCTCGAAGCGGAGCAGTTCGGGGCCATACTTTTCCCAGCGACCGGACTCCGCCCAGAGATCTGCTGGCTGCACCGCTGGCATCAGGACCTCGTGGGCTCCGGCGCGGTTCATCTCCTCCCGCACAATACTTTCGATCTTTTGAACCGTTCGTAAGCCCATCGGTAAGAGGTTGTAAATCCCTGCAGAGAGCTGGCGAATATAACCACCCCGAATGAGCCAAAGGTGACTAGGAAGCTCAGCCTCCTTGGGTGCCTCTCTCAGGGTTGGTGAGTGATATCGACTCAGGCGCATGCCTACCTCCTAGGACCGTGTTGCCCGCGTTCTTACCAGAACCTAGGCTGGGATGAGACATAAAAAAACCCGCGGCCGAAGCCGCGGGTTTTTCTCGATTCAAATCGAGTCTAGTACCCGTACTCGAAGTACTGGTGCAGTCCTCGAATAATTTCGATACGACCAATGATCTGCTGGAGATCACTGTAGCCATAGTTCTCGGACAGATCCTGTGGATTGTCGAACTCGGCTAGGTAGTTGTTTGCCAGCGTAAGCAAACGAGCTGTTGGCCAGTATACGTTACGGTGACCTTCGGACAGAGCCTCAGGAATCGTGACGCGTGGGCTGGTTTCCTTGGCAGGATCGAACTCTGCAGGGTCGTAAGGCGCCTTGTACGTCTTACCCGAGAACGGATCCGTGTAGGAGACGACCTCGAAACCCTCAGGAATCGTTAAATCGTTTCCTTCGCCATCGAGCCAGACACGTGTTCGGTCCACAAAGGTGCGGTCCCACGTCTGCCCCATCCAACCCATGCCGTAGATGGATGCCACAGCTGGAAGTCGGTACTGAGTGGTTGGGAAGGAGTATTCTGGCTCCGGTGTGAGCGGTACACAGTTTGAGTAGTACTCATCCATGTCAGCCGCTGTACCGAACCAACGACGGTATTTTACGCCCGTTGGATCACCACTTCCACCTTCAGTCGGCGGTACATCATCGTGCTCAATGCACCATCCGAACATGGAAGGTTCACCGGTGATCATACCGGAAAGGATGTTCTGCACTCGCTGAGGCCATACGCTAGCGAAGTTGATGCGGAAGCGTTGCATGTCATGCATGGTGTCAACCCCGCGAGCGAAAATGCTCATTGGGTAGGTCATCATCATGAGAGCACCGAGTCGGTCGTAGAACGTACCTGCACGAGCTGGCGTGTAGAGGTATCCCGAGAAGTCGTAAGATGGGTACATCGGACGAGCTCCGGTGTCTTCACGAACCTCGAAGATGTTCTCGTACTGGTTTTTACCATTGTTAACGACAGGCTCGTAGCGTCCCTTCGCCTCGTTCCAACCGTAGTAGCTAGTGGCGGGGCGACCGAACACATTTGCCATGGTTTCGAAGATCTCTTGAGCGGCCAGGGTTTGACCAAGACCACCGTTAACATCGAGGTGCCATGGCGTACCGTACTGGTTCTCCCACCAATCGTTCTTGTTGTATCGCGAGAAGCTGTAGGCCCAGTGCTCGAAGTGCTTGCGGTAGAACTGCATCGTGTACATGACGCGTCCCCAGTAGCCTGAGGATGGGCTGAAGAGGTCGTTGTCTCGCTTGTATGCGCGGAACGGCCAGTACGCCTCGTAATCGTCAATGTGGTTTGCGACCATTTGGAACGCATCCGTCCCTTCGTCGTGGGTCTGGCAGTCGGGGGTCGACCAGTTGTACTCGTCGCCGCAGAAGCGGTAAGGCACTTCAGTAAGCTCGCCCTTCGTGCAGTAGTGACCATCAAGGAATGGACGACAGAAGGAGTTTCCACCGCCACAGACGGACGAATCGTAAGAATCGTCAAACATCGAACAGGGCTTGCTCTTGTCCGCAAGAGAATCCAGCGAAACAATGTTCCTGTTCGTAATGTTCTCTACGCCACCGAAGACGTCGGGAAGATTCGTGTAGTGAACCTTGCGCAATGCACGCGCAAGTGGATGCTCGCGCCTTGGGTACAGACTGAAATCGGAAGGATCCTCGTCCGATGGCTCAGCAAGGTACTTTTCCCATGTGTCGATGGATGGAGGATTGGCGAAGGTTTCCACGAGACCACCGTACCCGAAAAGGATGGCTGCGCGGTCATAGGCGCCCAGTCCTTGGAATCGAGCGTTGAACGCTCCCGTGTACTCCATGATGGAGGTTTGTTGGTACTCACGGATCCGGCTTGCTACCTGACTATCCGTATCGCGATCGAAGACATTTGCTGGATGCCAATCACCGTTGTCATCCGTGAACCCTTTGATATCCCAGTACTCGGGGAAGTAGTTCAATGCGTCTGTCGAAGATGCGAAATTGTGCCGTAAACCGACATTGTGACCAACTTCGTGGATGGCAACCGTAGACCAGATTCGGTCGAAGACCTCGGTAAATACCTGCTCACGAATGCTCTCGATCAAATCGCGAGCTGCAATCTGGCTTGCCGTGATTTCTGCGTCCTTCGTGTTTGCATAGAGCGCATTCGGATCCCAGTATTCGAAGTCGCTGATCTGGTTGGCGACTCGAATCTCGGCGCGTAGTTGGTCTAGGAGAGCGCCCGTCGAACATGGTGTCATGCAGTACTTACCTGCAACGTCACCCTGGTCAATGGCTGTGCAGATTTGATTCTCGCTGCAGACGCTTGCATCCGCCCCGCACTCAGCTCCCAGTTCGTCGAACTCGCTGAAGTCGAAAACCATGCCTTCCTTGTCACGAAGACCGTCACAGACCGTTTTGTCATAAAGCGGCTTATACTCCGCAGCAAAACCCGCGAACGAATCGTCAAAATGGTCACCCATGCAGATGGCCATCTTTCCTAGGTGCGCGTCACGCTTGCGCTGCCAATGCATCATGCTGTCCGAGCCCATGTGTGCTGGGTGCACACGGTCACGTAGGAATGCGCTGCCGTCGGGCTGCACACCCATGTGCTCAACAGGTAAGCCGACGAGTGCCGCCATGTCTTCGTTTAGCCACAGATGGTCGAATTCATGTGTACCGAGCAACTTACTCATACCAGCGCTGGCATGGTCCACATCCGTCGTCTCCAAACCGGCGGCAGTAAGGTCTGCAGCCACAGTTGGAGTCATCACAGTGCCAGCAAGCGCTTGCGCAGCTTCGACGCTTATCACGCCCTTTGGGCTCTGCTCTGTCATCGCCAGGCGATCCGCCTTGATCTTCGAGCTGATGTGCATGGCCTGAGTCACGTCGCGGAAGCTCTGAACACCCGCGGAGTACTCGATCATATCAACCGCGTTACGTGCGCCGAGGCGCATGTTTGCAGTGTAGTTAAAGGCGTTGGCGTGAATCGTCTCACCCGTAATCGGGTCAGAGTTCATCGGCCCGTAGCCGTAGAGGCCAAATTGCGTTGGCTCGTTGACGCTGACAAGGTTGTTGTAACGCATGTCACCGATCATCTTTCGGCGATCCATGTCCTGGCAGTACCGGCTGTCCGTTTCGGCGAGGATTGCGTCGGGATTGTCGGCCAAAACAGCCTGAACCTCTGCGTTGTTGTTCTCGCAGACGACGAACATGCGACCGTCAACTGGCTTTCCGGTCAATGCCTCCACCGTATCGATGTACGGCTTGTTCCAGTTGTCTGCCAAGTCCATGGCGCCGGGAAGGAGCTCACGCGGGAAATTTTCCGAGAGGTAGTAGACAATCGGCTTCGGTGTCATGTCGGCGTAGTCGAGTTCTCCGTCACCATCGTTGTCGAAGTAGTCTTCGAAGATTCGGAATCGACGAATATTTCGAATGGCGTCGCTGAAGCTCGCCCCGTAGTTTTCATTCCAATTGGCACGCGCGGACCGGTAGTAACCGAACTTGTTGAGCATGTGGTCATCGTAGTGCTGTGGCACGTACGTGTTGTTAGGATCGACCTTCATGTACGAGGTCCGAACGTGAATTTCTTCTTCGTTACACTCGTAATAGGCACCGGTGTACCATGGGTAGAAGAGGCAGGTCGGTATCCAGCCGTAGTAGCTCAGATACATTTGGGGAGCCTGCATCCATCCCTTGGTCACGAAGTCCATGTAAGTTCCGTCATCTTGCACGCGGAACTTTACGTCGTCGGGACCAGTCTCACCTTCGAACACAGTCGCGTTGTAAAAGCCAGCGTAGGAGAGGCGTGCGTAGTTTTCGGCTGTATCGCTGCCGAAGTTGACCCGCATGTACTTCCGTTGCCACCAGTATTTCTCGCTGCTGTCTTCGATGGTCACGTTTGATGCCTCACCAGTCGAAGCATTGTAGCTTTGTCGGACGTCGTAGTGACCTGTAATCGAGTAACGAGCCAGCGGTGAGCTACGGAAGACATAGCGTGTCGCCGTCTTCACCGAGCCGTCAGGCATAGTCTTCTGATAGGTCACAGGATTGCCATTCTCGTCGAGAAGCGGGCTATCGCTGTCACTCTTGATACCTTGAGACTCAAGTCCTTCGACGAACTCGTAGGTCCGGTAGAAGTAGAGCGTCTTTTCTTCGATTTCGAAGACACCGCGGTCGAGCGGGCTTTGAAGACCGATGAAGGCATCGTGGGATGCATACGGCGCACGAGTCACCGTATCTAAGATGTACCACTCACCGGTAAGATCACTCTTATTCACCAGGTTCGGCTGGACACGGTCGATGGGCTCAGGCTGAGCACACCCACTGCCGAGCAGCGACACCGAGGCGGCCACAAGAGCCAGAGCCTTTAACGTTCGAACCCAATAGGTCATTCTTTTTTCTCCTAGCATCTTATGTCCCTCCTAGAAGCCCAGCACGCTGGTGCCGTAGATGTGATGAAGGCTTCTCAGGAGATCTAGCGTCTCCCGGATGTTGTGCAGCTTCTTCTCCAGCTGAGCACGTTGCTCACCCTTCGACTCCTGCCACTCCGCTGCGACGGTGGTTGCCTCGTTCACGAGTCGAACCGCAGTCTCAACCTTGTCTTCGCCATAAGCGCCATAATTGGTGCTGTATGCGAGGTAAGTCTTGCCCGAGATTGGATCCTCGAACGCGTGCTCCTCAACGCCAGGAGCATTCAGGTGCTCGAATTGGCTGGCCTCACCGTCGACAAATACCGCGAGGCGATCGATGAACTGTGGGTCGAATCCAGCCGGTAGGTACGCGAGTCCGAATACGGCCGCGTAGAGCTTCAAGTTGAAGTTGTTGAGCGAAGGCACAACCCTTGTGTCTCCGTTCTCGTCACCCGGAATCGACGGCGATACGTAGGCGCCCTGTACGACTCGACCAGCGTAGTAGTCGAGGTCTCCGGAGATGATTCCGCCAAGGAGATTGTTCAGTTCTTCCGAGTAGACCGTGTTGTAGCCCAGGGAGGTTCCAACTCCAATATTGAGCTGCTCGCCGACAGCGGTATCCACGAAGTAGGCCGTCGAATCGGTCAGGGTCATGAGTGCTGCCATTTTCTCCCAGAACGACCCGAACCAGAGCGGATGTTGGTAGAAGTTGTAGCCCAAGGCGTCACCAAATTGCGTGTGAGGGTAGCGTCCGACACCGAAAGGAACATTGAGGTCGCAATCGTCGCCTTCCTCCCAGCTCGTATTGACGTAGGCGTTCTGCGTCTCGTCCAGCTTGAAGCAACCCGGCGATGGTCCAGCGATCGTGTCGCGGAGGTAACCGAAGGATTCGCGTGCTGCACGGTCCAGGGTTCGTCCACCGAGTGGCATGTCTTTCCACTCCTGGTACCACGAGTATCGGAATAGGAAATTGTCCCAGAGAGCGTAGTACATACCAACGTCACCGAGAACGTTGAAGTACCGACCCATGATCCGACCGAAGTAGCTCATCGGATTACCATAAGCACCGTAGTTCAGTCGCTCGCGTTTGAATGCGTCGAAGATGTAGTACTGCTCAAGCAGCACCAAGGAGTGGTTCGCAATCTCGCCGGGATCGATACCGATATCGAAGAGGTAGCAGCCCATGTTTCCGCGGTACTCATCCGAGCACATCGCGTAAGGCACTTCGATGTGGGCGACATCGTAGACACCACGGACGTCATTGTTCACCATTTGCCGCTGGTACTTGATCTGCTCGTAAGGACGGGGCAGACGGTCCAAGTTTTCTTCTACCCCAATGTAGTTTCCTAGGTAGTTGAACGCGTGCCAGAAGCCGGTTCCACGGTTGGACCAGAAGTTTGTATTCAGGAAGTACGAGTAATAGAAGGGATTGTTCCCGGTCAAAGCCGCAGCGTTCTCGACACGGTCACGCAGCTTCTTGTCGTTGGCGTACGTATCGACGACACCTGCGTATGCGAAACGAATCGCTGCTTCGTCGTACTTACCGAGACCCATGAAGTCGCTGTTGAATCGACCACCGTAGTCCATGATGGAGGTGTATTGGTATTCGATACGCTTTTCAGCACGCTCCTTATCAGTCTGCCAGCTACGTGGCACGAAGGATTCTTCAGGTCGGTAGCAGAGGCCTGTGTCGCTGCAAACATCACCTTCAGCACACTGTGCGTCGGTCGTGCAGCTCTGGTTTTCGACAGCCTTGGCGCAAACGCCAGTTGGAACCAGGACGCCTCCTACTGGCTTGTCAGGCGCGGAGCAGTAGAGAACGTCGTTTTCGTTCGGTACGCATGCAAGACCTGGAAGGCAGTCTCCGTCGGAATTACACTTGCTCAGTGTGCAGAGCGCACCGCCCATCTCGTCACACCATCCATCGGACTGACAGAGGATGCGTTCCTTTTCCCGTACGTCGTAGTACTCGTCGAAGAAGTTGAACACGTCGGTCGAGCCCGAGAAGTTGTGTCGAAGACCAACAGTGTGACCAACTTCGTGCTCAAGCACGCCCTTCAGAATGCGGCGTCCGATCTCCATGCGAAGGTCGTCACCCGCGAGGCCCATCGCTTTCATTTCCTTGGCGAGACCGTAAAGAGCATCGTCGGCGAATTCAGCCATGTAAATGTTCTCTTTGGCGAGCAGTGTAATACGGTCTTGCTCTTGCTTGAGCTTGTACTTCGTTGCCCAGTTAATCGGAGAAATCGCGTCCTTGAGTTCGGTCGGTGACAACTTACCCTCGGGATCAACAAATGGTGCAGCGAGCTTCATTTCGTTGTTGATCATGAGATCTTCAACGAAGGTGCCTTTAACCTTCTCCAACCGCTTTTGGTAGAAGCCAGGCTCGACAGCAGGCATCATGGTTTCGAGGTCTTCTTTGAACTTAGCTGGATTTCGCTGGTACTCATTTAGCTCGGGGAACTCGTAGTCATGCTTTGGCCGGGTAAGGCTCTTGATCATGCCGTTCTTACCGATCGTGGCATTGCCGTACGTTAGGTTGTGATTCTTCGGGCCATTCAGCAGATGGTTGTGCGCACCATGGTGATTATGTCCACTATGTGCATCGCTCAGGCCACCCTCGAAGCTCTCCGAATCGTCGACTTTACCGAAGTGAGAAGCGATTTCTGGGTTGGGATCACTTTTCTTGGCCGCAACGAACTCCCGAACCTTGTTACCCGTGATGACGTCGGATGGATCCAAGTCACCATTGACGAGGTCGATTAAGTCGGCTGCGTACTGGCTGTAAGTGTGAATCGCAGAACCGTAGATGTTCGCAATCGCGTAAATGAGTTCACCGGTGTGTGGGTCTGCGGCACTCGGTCCGTATCCAAGAGGACCCGCGCGCATTGCCTCATTCACCCAGTTCATCAGGCTGTAACGAGTGTCACCGATCTTCTTAGGCTCTTCTGGATGGGCGACCAGGTTTGGGTCACCGCAGGGATTGTAGAACCCATTCTTCACCTGGGAGGGATCCGCTGGGTACTGCATGCCCGTTACTTCCTGCATTTCCTTAAGGCGTGCCTCGGTCAGGCTGTAGCGAGCGTTACCATGGAAATCCATGCCCTGCTCCATCGCCTGCTGATCGCCCGCCTCGAGTGCGTTGTACTGGTTTTCACACACGACATACAAGTTCGGGATGTTGTTTCGGATTTCATCCCACCGTGCCTGGTCCGCATCGGTGAAGTCAGCTCCCCAACCGACGCAGCGGCCAATGGCTTCGTCCATGTAGCATGTGTGGTCGCCACGGGCTCCGGACGTGGAAACCGTCGTACGTTGAACATCACCCGAAATGTTTTGGTAGTCCGTTACACTGGAGTACGTCAGGTCTTCGCCAATCCGTACGCCTTCGATGGCAAAGTCGACCTTGCCCTGGCCGGAAGCAGCGTGGACGAAACGAATCCCGTTGGTGACCTCGTTGAAGGCCGAACCGGCAATAAGGATGTCATTCCCGTTGTAGATGACGAGGTACGAGGACTTCGCAACGAGGCTACCGGTTGTTTCCGCTACGACGGACCCGTTCTTGGTCACCTTAATCGTTACGTTGTTGCCTGCTGCGACAGTAGAAATGAAATCTGCCGTGGCAGGGTCAGCAGGGTCGTAGTCGCGAGCTGCGTCGTAGCTACCGCCTGCGAGCGTGACATCACCGACTTGTAGTCCGATATCTCCACCTTCTGGGTCCGCATTCACGAAGCGTACGAAGGTATCGTTCGGCTTGCTTGAGAAGACCGACAACATGTGGTTCGGGAAGAGGTCCTGGGTCACCACCGTGCCGTCGCCGTGGTAGACAACTGTTCCACCCATCACCGCAAGGTTCGGTGCATTGAGTGTGGCCGTATTTCCTTCAGCATCTTTGCACTCTCCGCTCGAGCATGTCTGCCCTACCGCGCAGGGGTTGGACGCGTCGCAGGCTCGGTTGATGACGCAGTATCCTGCACCACCGCAGAATGCGTTAGCAACACTGCACTCGTTGTCCGTGTGACATGGCACGCCGGGTCCGCGTACGCGAACCGTCGCATCAGCTAGAAGACTATCAGTTGTGCAATCCGCATGGCTTTCGCAGGACCGGACTTTCGCTTGGTCCTTCTCATCATAGAAGATTCGCCAGGCAGCGCTGTCTCGGAACGTGTCATTCCAGCTGTCCGCGGTGCCGTAAGCTCCGCCCATATAGTCGGGGTGCCAATCGGCGTTTACGTGGTAGACGATGGGCTTCAACACCCGCTGAGTATAGGGTCGTGGCTCCGCAACGGCACAGTAACCGTCGTCGAACCATCCGGCTGACTTCTGACAACGTTGACCAGCTTCACGGTCGCAGTCAGAGTCCTTGAAGCAAGACACAGTGACTTCATTGCCATCAGCATCTACCGGCTTGATGTAATCGAAGTTCTGGGTCCAGAGGTTCCAACGGTTTGCCCAGCTTACCTTACCTTCGTAGGTGGGACCCCAATCGGGATGGTATGCATAACGCTCGGTCAGGAAGTAACCAAATTTATCCTGATGCTCGTTGTTGTGGTAGCGAAGCGGTTCGTAGTCTCGAGCTGGATCCAACCGCCTAAACGCGTGCCGCACCTTCACCTCCGCAGGTGCGCAGTCGTACTGGCTGAGCCCATAAATGTTACAGTAGTTGGCTCCGAGACTGCGAACGTTGGTTCGAATCACGTAGTCGAGGTACCCCCCTTCCGCGTCCATCGTCATCGAGTCTGGATGTCCTTGCTTGTCCTCACTCACAAGGTAGCTGTGTGTGCTTGCAGACTTCTTCAGACCGTAGAAGAAGGTACCCACGGCTTGGCTTGCCCAGTCGACGCGAATGTAGTCGCGCTGGTACCAAGGTCGATCGCTCGTGTTTTCGACAACCTCGTTAGACTGAGCACCATTGTAGCTGTTGTACTTTTGGTTCAGGTCGAAGTGCTTGGTGATGGGCCAGCGGGCAAGCGGCTGTCCCACGTACATCTCAGCGAACTTGTCCCGATTGTCCTCATCCCAGTACTTGCGGATGCTAGTCATCTTGTGATGCTGCTCTGAATCCTCGACAGCTTCGATGACAGGGTATGCAACCAGCCACTTTTCCTGGACGTCGAAAATCACTTTGGCCGTATCACCGAAATTGGTGTGCCCTGTGAACGTCAACGCTGTGCTGTACGGAGCATCAACGGTCGTTGCAACGTAGAGCCATACCCCTTCAAAAAGCTTTTTGTCGACCTTATCCGGACTGGTTCGGTTGATGAGACCCACGTCTTCGACACAACTCGTCGAGACGAGGCCGAGAAGCAAGATAAGCCCCCCGGTCAAAAAGGCGCGTAAGCGGCCCGTATAGCTAAAAATTTTCATGAGAACCCCTGAGTGAGGAAGTGAGGTGATCGAATTCTAAAAGGTTAGAGTGTGCCCGCGAAGCTAAGTCCGATAGCAGAAATATTGTCGCTGGCGCGAGTGACGTCTAGGACAACAAGGTCGTCACCATCCGCGCCGAATGGTCGGACGGTATCTGTTGTGAAGGCGAGAGTGCCGCTTAGCTGTTTGTTGATTTGGTAGGACATGCTGACGCTTGTGATGAGCCGATCTGTTTGGCTCCGTCCCGGTTTCGCATTCTCCGATGAGAATTCACCTATATCAAAGGAGCGGTATCCGAACAGGTTGTATACGCTCGCCGAGGCACCAAGGCTTAAACCGTCTAGGACCGACCAGGACGCTGCTACGCTGTTACCGACGTAGAACGACGAAATCCCAGCGGAAGGTAGGAAAACCTCCCCTCCCTTAATTTCCGATTCAAATCCACCGCCGACACCGGGGCCACGACCCTCAATGCAGAGGTCTGGGTCGAAGCTACCTTCGCAATTGAGACTTGGGCTCGTCGACGTGTTGAAATACTTCATGAACATCGTGGTGAACGAAAATGTTACAGGGCCCGCCTTGATGGAGCCGGTGAAACTCGGTCGTATGGACGTAATCCGGTTTTGAAAGCGACTCGCAAGCGAGGTCGGGAAGTACAAGCGGAGTGCGGCTGAAAGGTTGAACCCGGAAGCGTCGTGCTTGTAGATGCTGGAATGACTCAGTGTGGCGTAGAGATCGCCGAAGAGAAATTGCCCGTTGTAAAGGGACGTGGAGTAATCGTTCAAATGGTAAATCGCCCCACCGATCGCTGCGCTCAAGGAAAGTTTATCAGAGAGTTTGTAGCGGAGGGTCGGTGTTATCGCCGTGGACACTTGAGCACGTTGCTGTGGACCACTCACGAAAGTTCCCAGCCCTACGGACGTTCCTATGGTTACCGATGCGGTCAGCGGTAGCACTTCCTCCTTGGTTTCGTCGACGGGCTTCACGACAGTTGTCGTTGCCTTTGCGATCTTCGGAGACGCAGGCGCCTTGGTCACCTTCGTGCTGGTGTTTTTGACTTCGCCGTCGGCGGCTGCATACGCCGAGGCTGTAACGCTCAGTGCTGCGAGAAGAATCGCTGCACGTAGACTGTTCGTCTTCAAGTCGTGGATGATTTTCATTCGTTTTCCCCTGGCCTTGGAGGGTGCCCGGCGGAATAATCCGGATGGGTGGACTTATCGACCCATAAAGTAACTGTCAAGGTGAAGTCCCCGACTTTGCGGCTCAGTGCTTGTGAGTTTTTTCTCAAAGGAAATTCACTTTCGTCGGTGTTGGCGCAAAAAGTCGCTACGTGGTCCCGAATGCTTTTATTATTAGGATCAGGATGTGGCCCAAAATCAATCGGGTTCTAAAGTATGAACCCACCGGATACGGTCTGGAGAGTGTCGCACCAAACTCCCCGATGACGAAGCCTTGGATCTAGCATAAGGTGATGTCCTGTAACCGAGAAGGGAGGATTTCCATTTGGCACAGAAGGTCTGGGGACCGACGACAGGTTTGAAGTCCGCTCAGCGCAACGCTCTGAGCCGTATTTACCGGCGCCATGTTCCGCCCGATCAGGTGGTAACGAGCGAACTGGCACATTTCATGGCACACCTGTCTCATGACATCCGTCGTCAGATCGGGGTGCTCATCGATCGGCGGGGAAAAGTTCAGTACGTTATCGTCGGAGACAGCGACTCTCTCTTCCTGCCAGATCTCGGGCGTAACCGTGCAGGCGTTGGACGTTTGAGAGGACTGCGACTCATCCACACCCACGTTCGAGGTGAGCCGCTCACCAGAGATGACCTTACCGACCTGAGCTTGCTCCGTCTGGACATGATCGGGGTCATTCAGCTCGATGACGATGGGGACCCCACAACCATCGAATTGGCTCACGTTGTGGCTCCCGGACGAACTGATACCGGTTGGGAGGTCATCGCACCGGAGGACATCGGTCGGTTAAATCTGGATTTTGGTACCTTCATCGATGAGTTGGAATTGGAGCTTGGGGCCGCACGCAAGGGGCGGCGGGTATCTCAGGGAACACGAGCCATCGCGGTGCATGTGACGCCCGGTCGAACGGACAGCACGGAGACTCGACGAAGTCTTGAGGAATTACGCGAATTAGCGCGTACCGCGGGAATCGACTTAGTCGAAGAGATGATTCAACGGAGGCCAAAGGTTGATCCCAGGTTTGTTCTGGGTCGCGGAAAGTTGGACCAGCTTGTGCTTGCCACAATGCAGCAAGAGGCGGAATTGGTCATCTTCGACCGAGATTTGAGCCCTGCCCAAGCTCGATCCATCGCAGAGGCGACCGAGATCGCCGTTATCGATCGAACTCAGCTAATTCTTGATATCTTCGCTCGACATGCAAAGACGCGAAAAGGGAAATTGCAGGTTGAACTCGCGCAATTGCGGTACACGCTTCCCCGCCTGATGGGACGCGGCACGGCTATGAGTCGACTCGCGGGAGGAATTGGTGGACGAGGTCCCGGTGAAACGAAACTCGAACTCGACCGCCGGCGCGCCAAGGATCGAATCACCCGGCTTCAGGATCAAATACGAACACTTTCGCGCCAGCGTGAGCAACAGCGCCGACGTCGCATTAACGCAGGTGTCCCAAGTGCGGCCATCATCGGTTATACCAATGCTGGAAAGTCCACGCTGCTCAATACGCTAACGGGTGCCAAGGTTCTAGCGGAGAACAAGCTTTTCGCAACTCTCGACCCAACAACGAGACGACTTTTCTTCGATGACGGACGCGAAGTTGTGCTTACGGACACGGTAGGTTTTATCCGGGATCTCCCAAGTGACCTCATGGAAGCGTTCAAGGCCACGTTAGAGGAACTGAGCGACGCAGACTTTTTGGTCCATGTGGTCGACCTATCATCGGTTGGTTGGGAGGACCGAATGGCTTCTGTGCGCGGCATTCTGGAAGAACTCGATGTCCGCGAAAAGCAGGAACTCGTGGTGTTTAACAAAACCGATGCTATCGCCGACAAAGAACTCGTCGACCACTTAGCCAGGACTCACGGGGCAATTGCAGTATCCGCTCTAGATGGTAAGTCTCTACGCCCTTTCAAGGATTCTCTGAAGGCTATCGCTACAGCCATCAGAGCACGCTAGGTTCTGCTGATTTCTGTCTAGCTATTTGCCGTCCGTCTTCGACGCTTTGGCCTTGTCACCCGACGTAGCTTTATCAGAGTTCTTCGAGTCCTTCGCAGCTGGTTTGGACGTTTCCGAACCAGCGGCGGCCGCATTCTCTTTTTCTTTTGCTTTCTTCTTGGCGGCGTCCTCTGCCTTCTTTATCCGCTCAAGACTCTCCTTAACGAAGGCCTCATAGCTTGCCTTATCCACAGCCGACGTATTGAGATTCACCAAATCCATTCGGTTGTTGAACTCCTTTTTGTCGAACTTCTTGGCTGAGTAATCGGCCTCGTACTTTTTCATCAGGTCCAGCCCGACCATCGCATTCATAGCGAGTTTTCCGATGGTCATCGGACCATCGAAACCATCCTCTGGCATGACTCCAACCAGCGATACATCGTCTTTGGACACGGGCAGGAAATCAGTCTTTTCCGCCTTTGGTTTCTTCTTGAGATTTTCTAGGGCCTTCTTCACGACATCTTCGTATTTTCCGTCCTTAATGAGTCCATACGTCTTACTGCCGAGGCGCTTCTTGGCAAAGATGCGAAGTTTCGATTTCTTATCGTAAGCTCGTGCGCTTTTGAGGCAGATAATGCTTGTCGCCTGAACAGCCCAATTATCGGACTTCAAATTGTCGACAAAGACCGGGATCGCTTTTGACGCGAAATTGTCTCGATAAATCCCGTCACAGAAGTTTCCGATCCAAGATCCGAACTCCTCCTGGTACGTCTCTGGGTCCTTGCTAAAGAGTTCCAATGACTTCCCTAAACTCTCTGACCCCAAAAGTTGCAAACGCCACGCTGCAATACTCATGACGTCTTGCGGGTCTGTCGGTGTTTTCATGGCCTCGAGAAGGTTCTCGGCCAGACCCTCCGATGCTTTTTCGATATTGCGATGGGTTAGACAAGCCGAAAATTCCGTCGACTCTCCGTCCCACTGGCACTGGCAGTATCGCCTGTCGAACGCACTTTTGGTTGTCTTCTGCTTTGCACAACATGCCGAACAACTATCCGCATCCTTTGTATCTGCCTTGTCGGTGCATGCTCTTGGACAAATCATATCGTCCAATTGGTTAACGGCATATTTGGAGATAATGGGGTTGTCGTGCGGGGTACGGTAAACCTTGAGCAGGTATTTCGCCGCATCGACGCTCGGCAATTTCCCAAGAGCGGTGATGTGATGCTCTTGAACAGGCAACTGCTTATGAAGTTTGGTCAGTCCATCGACAGCCAGCTTCGCGGCATAACCCTTGCGCTCATCGTCAGCGCTCGAGAGCAGTTCCAGCATTTGATCAACCTCGATCTTGTTGGCGATAAGGATCGAACTTCCCTTGTAAGCATGCCTGCCGAGGTTTTTGATCTGCCCACCCGATAATTTTCGCTCGATCTTTTCTTCGACCTCTTCCTCACTCAGTTCGTGGCTGATGCCTTTGAAGGCCCATTGCGCAATGGCTTCCTGAATCTTGTCGACTTCTTCGGGGGACACGTAGCGTGTCAAAAGTAAGAGCGCGTCTTTGGCATCAAGGTGTATTCGTTCAGGAGCTGAATCTTGTGCCGCATCGGCGAGGCGTCCCTTCATTCGCTCCACAAGACCGCCGAGAATCTCTTCACGATCTTCTTGCAGCCCGTCGATCATCGTCACGAGACGTTGAACAAAACTCTTCTCCACCACGACTTCGAGTGCACGGATTCGTGTATCAACGGGCTCCTTAGGATCCGCCACGAGTTCCGTAATACGTTCCAATCCCTTGTCATTGTTCGACCATCTCTGAAGGTCTTCTTCGGTCACAGGACCGCCGCATGCTGCAACAAGCAACCAAACGATGGTGATGGACAGAAGAGCTGAGATACGACCGTGCATGGGGACTCCTTAGCTGTGGTCAAGAGGCACCGATGATCCGAGGGACTAGGGCCTGCTGTCAAGCCCCGAACGACCAGGTTGTGCGATCGAGGTGGAAGGACGGGATGAAAGACTCTACGAAGTGTGTTCGCAGCTTGAGTTTAAGTTAAAAAAACCATTCAATATGATGAGTTCCAACCCGTGATTTGATCGAACCATGTCGGAAAACAGTCAAAATTCATTTAAGGCAAAACGCGACCGAGAGGAAAAAGAATTGCGTTCGCTCGAGCAGAGGCTTGAAAAGCTTCGCGTAGATTTCGACCAATTCTTCATGGGCATCTTGAAGGTGCCTCCTGTCGATAAGCGAGACAAGCTTCAACGAGATCTCAGATTTTCCGATCTTCGCAAAGCAAACAACACGGCGCTACGATTCCGTTTTCAGAATCTTCGGCAGAAGCTCACGACGCTGAATACCTATTGGGAACGGACGATGCGGCAGCAAGAAGACGGCACGTTTAGGAAAGGGCCACGTCCACGGAGAAAGTAGGCAGTTGCCTACCGGGTATCATTGCCGCTCCATGGCTCTTCATCACTTCCGATCTGGGGTATGGGCTTTGGCTTGCTTTTGGTTCCAATTGGAAGTCGCTTGTCCGCCTCCAGCAACCAGACATCACCGTTGAACGTCCAATACTGGCGACGTCGCTGACGTTGAATCGTCGGATTGTTGATGCGGTAACTGGCCAGAAAGACGTCGACGATCGACTTCTTTGCTCCGACCTTAACTGGTGCCATCCGATAATCGACGATTCTCAGTGTTTCTCCAGCCGCTTGCATTCCGACCAACCACCTATCCCGCTTGGTCACCGGCAGGAATTTCGATGCCAATTGAAAACGCTTCCACCGGATGTGTTCGTTAAACGCCTTCGCACTCTTGAAGAGTGCTTCTCCAGGATTGGTAGAATGAGCGCAACCGGACGGTAGAAACCAAACTGCGATTAAGAGGGAGAGAAGAATGGTTCTCATGAGCTACGTCCGATTAACCGCTTTACGGTTCCAAGTTCGCCACGCGTAATCTCCCCCGAGAAGACCACACAGAGCAGAAAGACAACACCGGCTAGTCCACACCGGATAAAAATACCTAGGAAGCCATCTACATCGACCAGTGAAACCGATGCCAAGGCGCATGCAGCGGCAAAACAAGCGCGTCCCGCACTTAGCAGAGGAATCGGAGCATCAAACCGACGGGCAACAAGCCAGCAGGCGAGGATCAGAGGCACTGCAATCGCAGCGAGCGTCACTAACCCCGACACTTTGAGAACGTCCGGGGTGGGTTCGGTCGAACCAACGATTGTGACCAGTGCAACCAGTTGGATGATGGCAGCTAAGGCCGCCACAAGTAACGCATCCATGGGGCGTCCGCCGGCAGTCAAAATGTTACCGACTACAAACAAGATCGCAAAACAGGCCATGCCCGCAAGTAGAGGCAGTAAAGCTGGTGTCGCGTACGCATACTGCTGCCCAAATAGGAGGGTCAACATAGGCGAATCGCCTGCGGCTATAAGCGTTGCAATAAATACAACAAGAAGTGTGGCAACACGGAAGGTCTGTCGAACATACAGCCGCGTCGCATTGCGGTCCGAATCAAATGTTGAACGACTTACCAAGGGGAAAATAACAAACGTGATCGCGATGACGGCCTGGTAGCTGATGAGGGATACATTCTTAGCCGCACGGTAAAAACCGGCCAATGTTGCAGTCGATTCGGTTGCCAGCACGTCAGCTAAACCAGGTGCTGGAAGTTGAAGAGTCTGCGCGATCACATCGACACGCGCTTTGCCCGCAGTTCCCGACAAGGACTCAAGCACCGGCTCAAGGGTCGCCGCCTTGATGACAAGTACATCGGCCTGGATGAGGACATTGACGCATAACGTGTATCCCATCACCTGCAGGAGAAAAGTTAATAGAGGCGGTGAATCGATGGCCGTTTCAGGTCTAGGTGCGACTCGCCGTGTGTACCACGTGGCAACCACCATGATCGTTCCCGCCGACACCACGAAGCCCCAGAAAGCACCGGCCACACCGAATCCAGCGACGACCAAACCCACCATCAGCGCGACTTTCATCGTAGCGAAACCGACATCGAAAAAGGCCTGTTTGGCGAACAATTTGAGGCCATTGAGAAGCCCAACCATGACGCCATAGAGCGCGTAAAGGACAGGAATCAGCGCCCCAATCGCCAGATAGCTCGATAATGTTGCATCCCGAAAGAGTGTCTCGCTGATTTGACTCGAGCCTACGAACAGAATGAGGGACGCCACTCCACCCACCACGAGCATCAGCCGAAGACCAGCGCGACGAATCGCATACGCATTCGCAGGATTCTCGCTGACTCGCTTGGATACAACCTGAACGGCCCCGATGATGATGACCATATTCACGATGGATATCAGCGTGTTTACGACGGCAAAATCACCGAATCTCGCCGGGTCACCCAGAAACCGAGGAAGACCGATATTGAGTACCGTTCCGGCGGCCAAGAACCATATTTTCGCCCCGGTGATAAGAAAGAAGCCCCGCTGTGCAGCGCGCGTTTCTTCCTCCTGAACGCCAGATGTATCCGTCGTAGGTGTCTTGGTTTCGTCCATTGCCTATGGTCGATAAGTGGATGTGGCTCGTGTGTCAAGCATCCTCCCCCTCAGACATTGAGGGCATTCCCGGGCCATGGTACGGTCCGTCGGTATGAATGAGGACTTCGATACGGATGAGGAAAGCGAGTGGTTTGAACCAGTCGGCCCCTCCTCATCAATGGCTGGTGGCAATTTCATGAGCGAACTGATGCTGCCTGAGAAACGTGTTTTCGTCCTGATGGGCTTAATTTCACTGACTCTTATCGGCGGAATCGGTACCGGAGCATTCGACGCTCAGCAGACACACGGAGAGGAAGAACGGGCTTCCGCATCAGCCGCATCCCCCCATATGGGAAGCATCGGTGCACCGCCAATCAATGCATCTAAGGCGCTTCGTAAGCATCTCGATGCCCAAGGGGAGCAAGTGAACTCCTCCAACGCCACCGACGCTACTGAGCAAGTGAAAAAACCGGCGAATAAGGTTCCAAGCAAGGCCGAGGAAAAAGACGTCCAGGTGGACGATACGCCTGCCCCAGTGGCTAACATTATTCCGGAGAAGCCGATTGTTATCGATTTCGACGAAGTCATGGAACTAGGCAACGAGGCACTTGCCAACAAAGAATGGAAAGAGGCGGCAGAGTATCTTGAACAAGCATCTTCCGCTTGGAAGAAAAAGCGCCGCGGCAAATCATGGCGAACGCTTCGCTACGACCTTGCAAAGGCACACTATAAGGACAAAAAGCCTTTGCGTAGTGTCGAAATTCTCGAGACACTGCGGGAGTCAGACCCCAAATGGGATAAACCACTTCTTTTGCTCGGTCTCGCTGCCAAAGACGCCCAGATCCATCCCAAAGCCGTGAAGTACCTCTCTCTTTACCTGGAGAAAGGGGGCACTAAAACCGCGAAGGTCTGTCCGTACTTAGAGGAACAGGATGCCGTCGACAACGGCTCCGCTGACGTTCAGGACGCTTGCGAAGACGAGTAGTGCTGCAAACGTCGACGTCGCGTATCTATCGGCTAAAACGGGATATCGTCATCGTCGAAGTAGCCCGGATCGTTACCGCCGCCCTGCTGCTGAGCTGGTTGCTGTTGTGCACCAAGGCCTCCGCTGGGCGTTCCGCCTCCAAAGTTAGAGGGTCCCTGGCCGCCACTAAAGCCGCCACTCTGACCACCGCCAAAACCACCGCCCTGGCTACCGCCATAGCTGCCGCCGCCTTGACCGCCACCGTAGCTACCGCCACCTTGGCCGCCGCCATAGCTGCCGCCGCCTTGACCACCGCCCTGCATGCTATCGAGGAAGACTAAATCACGAGCAACGATTTCCGTGGAGTAACGCTTCTGACCGCTCTGTGCGTCATCCCAGGATCGGGTCTGAATGCGTCCCTCAACAAAGACCTTACGTCCTTTTGATAGGTAACGCTGGGCCAATTCTGCGAGCTTGGCCCATACGACAACACGGTGCCATTCAGTGCGTTCTTGACGGTTTCCGTCGCGGCCATTGTAGGACTCGCTTGTAGCGATGGACAGGGTCGCGACCATCTGGCCGTTGGACGTGGTTCGTACCTCAGGATCTTGCCCGAGATTTCCAATGAGGATGACTTTGTTCACACTTCCAGCCATTAGACCGACTCTCCTTCAAGTAACTGTACCAAGGTCAATACACCGAATCCGGTTCCGCCTGCGGGAATATGTCCTTCGGCCTTGTCTGCGAAGGCTGGGCCTGCGATGTCCAAGTGAGCCCATGTTCGTTCACCCACGAATTCCTCAAGGAAAAGAGCTGCAGTAATTGCTCCGCCCCAGCGTTGTCCGATGTTCTTCATATCCGCTGCTCGCGACTTCAGCATCGGCTTGAGCTTCTGCGCGAGGGGCATGTGCCACATATCCTCACCTGCTCGATCCGCCGCGTCCTTGATCGTCTTTGCGAAGGAATCATCGTTTGAGAAGATGCCGGCAATGTGAGGACCAAGTGCGACCACACAAGCACCTGTTAGGGTCGCAAGGTCGATCAGCTTATCTGGATTTAGGCTGTCTGCGTAGCAGAGCGCGTCTGCCATGATGAGACGTCCTTCTGCGTCCGTATTCATGATTTCAACGCTTTTGCCGTTGAGTCCGGTGTAAATGTCTCCCGGCTTATAAGCTGTGCTGCTGACCAAGTTTTCCACGGTCGGCACGATTCCATGCACGATACAGTTTGGGGCAACATCCTTAACGATCTTCATCAAACCAAGAACAGCGGCGGAACCAGACATATCCATCTTCATGTCTTCCATCGACCCAGTCGGCTTGATGTTGTACCCACCAGCGTCGAACGTCACACCTTTACCGACGAGCGCGATTGATGGAGTGTTTTCGTCGGCGCCATCTGGTCGATAGGTCAGGTGAATAAGCCGAGGACGGATCGCACTGCCGGTCCCAACAGCCATAAGTAGGTCCATCTTACGACGTACCAATTCGTCTTCCTCGAAGATAGTTAGCTCCAAGCCACTTTCCTTCGATATCTCCGTGGCAACTTCAGCAAGGTAAGCCGGGTGCACTTCACTGGGAGGACCGTTGACCAAATCGCGCGCGAAGTTAACGCCGGAAGCAATCGCTGCGTACCGAGCCACGTTTACATTCAGGCCCTCCCCCTCGGAGGTAAGAAAGTTGAGGCCAGAGCACGTTTGGTCCTTCACGTCACGGCTGAGCCACTTATCGTAGCGGTAGCCACCGAGAATCGCGCCTTCAATGCCGAAACGAAGCGTATCTTCACTTGGTGCCCCTTGCGGAAGCATACAACTCGCACCGGATAGGCGTCGCGTATTCGCCTCCTTCACCGCTGCACAGGCAACCGCTCGGAAACCGGACGGTTTGAATCCTTTTTCAGCACCGAGTCCCACGAGTAGTACGCGCCGAAGCTCCGCTCCTTCCGAGTTGCGGACAAGTAATGTCGAACCGGGTTTACCTTCAAACCCCTCTTCCTCTGCAATTCTGCCCAAGAGCCCGTCAAGCGAGTCGTTGACCAACTCGAAGGCACCGCCGAACTTGTCGGTAAAGACCGGTACGGCGAGGAGAGGTGAGGAGAGTGCTGAGAGATTCGTACTATCGAGATTTAGCTTCATGATGTCCCTTCTTCGAAGGTGGTCTTCAAACCACAACCCGTAGCCATTCGCAAGCATCGTCCTCTCAAAAAAGGACATCAGAGTGTCCACCAGAAGCGTGGACTTTTGCTCTCGAAGACGGTAGGAACCGGACGTAGCCCAAAGGAAACCCTTGAAGCCGATCGTGGTACAAAAATACGGTGGAAGCTCATTGGCCACTACCGAGAAGGTCCAAAATGTGGCGCGGCGGATCGCGGATACCGTCGCCCAGGGTAAGCGTGTGGTGGCTGTGGTTAGCGCCATGGGCAAGACAACCAACACCCTCTTGGCCCAAGCAAAGGAGTTGAGCGACAACCCCAATCCACGTGAACTCGACATGCTGCTAAGCGTCGGGGAGAGGATCTCGACCGCGATGCTAGGAATTGCGCTCGATGAGTTAGGCTTACCGGCGGTTTCGTTCACAGGTAGCCAAGCCGGCATCATCACGAATGCGCGACACAATCGTGCACGGATCGTCGAGGTACGTGCGTTCCGTGTCATGGACGAACTGGATGCAGGTAAAGTCGTAATCGTTGCCGGCTATCAAGGTGTCAGCTACGCACGGGAAATCACAACTCTGGGTCGTGGTGGTACCGATACGACCGCTGTCGCACTAGCTGCGGCGTTGAATGCGGAGTACTGCGAGATAATGAGCGATGTAGATGGTGTCTACACCTCGGACCCGCGCATCGTTGAGGACGCAAGCCGTCTTGACGCCATTGATCACGAGGAGATGGTAGCTCTTGCAAGACATGGCGCGCGAGTCTTGCACCCTGAGTGCGTCGAATACGCCTCGCGCCATAAGGTCGCGCTCTTTGCAAAAGCGACCTTTGGACCACGGGATGACAAAGGGACAGTCGTCCGTCAAAACCCGACATCGCCGGACCGTCCCGTCCTAGCGATTGCTCACCGTAAAAACATCGTCGAAGTGACAGTCTCAGGTGGCCAAGACGGTGGAGCTCTTGTGGAAAAACTGGCTGAAGCCGGTATCTTCCCGACCCTCGCTGAATTTCAGTCCGACAAGGCGATCGTCTGGATTCCACCTGATGATGCCCACAGGTTGAGTGCAGTGGAATCTGAGCTTGTGGAAGCATTCGGTGACCGGGTCCGAATTGGTCATGACCACGGAACGGTGACGCTCATTGGACATGGACTTGGTGCTGAAACAGACGTGATCCGACGATGCTGGGCGATCGCGGAGCGCCTGATCGGCGGTGATGTCCATTGTGTGCTTGGACCCATGGCCATCAGTTGGAAGATTCCGGAGCAGCACGTCGAGCAGTTTGTGCAACTTACGCACGACGAGCTCATCGAAAACTGGTCGTGAGCCACCAAGTTCCCTATATATAGTGGGGTTATGGCTCGAATTCTTACACTGCTCGTCTTGCTCGCGGCGTTTGGTTGTCAATCAGACACCGAGCTGCCTCCGGATTGGATTACTGGAGACAGCTTCGGAACACCTCCAAACGGTAACACACCACCCGAGTTGGTCCGAATCGGCGATAAAGTGGTCGCACTCGGTGAGACACTCACAATCGTTCTGGAGGCGTCTGATCCTGATGGAGATATGCTCTCCTTTTCGTCCTTCGGGAAGCTGCCGGAAGGCTCTAAATTCGATAAAGTTGAGCACCGGTTTGAGTGGACCCCGTCTATCCCAAACCAAACGGTGTACTTGACCTTCGTTGTCAGCGATGGGCAATCCTTCGATCGGGAAACAATCCGGATCGAGGTCGTAAACGAGAAGTCTAATCACTCTCCGAAGTTCCAAATCGTCGGCGATCAACCAGTTGTTGCAAATGAGCCTTATGAGCTGAAACTTGTTGCGACGGATGCAGACGGAGACACGATTAAGTTCTCTGTGGAAGGGGAATTTCCGGAACAATCGTATGTGGATCCCGCTACTGGCGTGTTCGTCTGGACACCGAAAAAGGAGCTTATCGGACAGACGGTGAGGGTAACATTCGTCGTCAGTGACGGAAAACTGAGCGACACACTTGAAGTTAACTTTCTAGTATCAGCAAGCGGCAGCACTTCGGGACCATCTCCGCCTGTGTTCGATCCGATCCAATCGCAAACCGCTGTCATTGGACAGACCTTAAAGGTTCCGTTGAAAGCTCAAGACCCCAACGGTGATCCATTGACCTTCTCGATCTACACCGGTGGGCCAGCCAACGCATCAATTGAAGGCGATACATTCTTCTACACGCCCCAAGCATTTGAGGAAGGATACGCTTACGTCGTCACCATTGCTGTAAGCGATGGCGTCTTTTCAGCGTACCAAACGATGGATATCTCAGTTCAGAAAGAAGCAGGGCCTATCACGTGTTTCGACGACGCGGGGGAAGACAATGGAAGCATGTTTAACGCCACAAAAATCAGTACAGGCACCCACAAATTTAGTATTTGCGACACTGAGGCGGTTCCGTCCGACAAGGACTACCTTGCCATCGACGTCCCGGCGAACCATACACTCAACGTCACACTCTCCCACGACCCAGAGGTGGGTGACCTGGATCTGATCTTGCTCGACGGCAACCACATCTCATTGGCGACCTCGATGACGGGATCTCCGACGGAGGAAGCCTCAACGGGCACAGTAACGTCCCAAACCCTCTATATTCTTATTGTAGGAACGGGCCAGGAAACCTTTTACGTGAACTACACCCTCGACGTATCCGTGGCTGAGACGCAGGAATGCGTGGATGATGTTTACGAGCCAAACGATGTATGGACAAACGCCGCGACAATGCCTCCTCAAGGCGCTTCGCTACAAATTTGCGCGGGTAACACGGACTGGTGGACTGTCTCGCTCGCATGCGGGGAAGACCTAAAAATCACACTCGACACGGGTAACAAGGGAGACCTGGATCTCCACCTCTTCGACTCGCAGGGCAAAGACGGCGATCTGCTGAAGTCTGCAGCGACTTCCTCCGTCATTGAGGTCCTCGACTTCAAGAATGCACCCGAGGCAGGCATTTATTATCTTCGCGTAGTCGGCTTTCCGAGCAATGTCGAGGAAGCGCCGTATACCATGCTCACCGAGTACTCAGGTGTGTGTAGTGATGACAATACGGCGGGTTCCTCAAAGTGGACTGCTGCGACGCTAGTGGGTGGAGAAGGTGACTTCTTCGGACTCCGCCTTTGCTGCACAAACGACTGGTTTAAAATCGATTTAGGCAAGGGGCAGAAACTCATCCTCGGTGCGTCGACCCCATCTCCGTCAACCAGTGTTGGCTTTACAATCTACCAAGATAACACGCTCACACAGGTAGCCGCAGCAAGCCCAAGCCCCGGCGGGGATATCATAGAACACATCGCAGATGCTGATGGAACTTACTTCATAGAGGTCGAGGGCAGTGTTGATACGGAGTACAAGCTCGACTGGACCATCACAAACCAAGCAGGGAACGGCTGCACACCACTATCCTGTCCAAAGTATAATGTCTGCGACCCCGCCACTGGCGAATGCGTCTCTGACTTTTGCTTCAATGACGATAGCTGCCCTGCCGGCCATGTGTGCAAGGACACCTATTGCGCCAACCCTTGCAATAACGGAATCGATTGCCGTACCGAGTACAATTGCAAGGCGTTTGAAGACGGCAAATTCTGCGGTATCACCGGCAACTCGCCCTACGGACAAGATTGCTTCAGCCACACGAGTTGCATTACCGATGCGGTCTGCATTTTTGAAGATAATGAAGGATATTGCGCGCCCGTTGGGTGCTTAGAAAACAACTATCAGTGTCCAACAGGCACGATGTGCACGTATGTCGCGGGAGCGGTTTCTATATGCGGCCTTAAGTGTTATTCCAATAACGACTGCCGTGTTGATGATGGATACGCGTGCAAGGCCTTTGATTTTGATCCGGTGGGTGTATGTCTTCCGTAAAAGGAGGGGCCGAAGATAAGCGGCTCCAAGTTAGTAAGTTTGTCTCAGTGTTTGGCCACCAGGGAGAGGTATACGTCTACCACGACCTGTGCGGCTACATTCTCAAGATGAGTG
>MDTD01047938.1_pt1 | contig 27885 bp, 26 predicted proteins | sample 811221 | NCBI WGS metagenome assembly MDTD01 (sample SAMN05326646, study PRJNA326480) | marine metagenome | isolation source: seawater | place: Pacific Ocean: South West | collected 2011 | reverse complement strand
TATCTAGTTTCATAAAGATGTCGTGACTAAAATTTGTCTCCATATGCAAGATTTCTCCAAGCATACCTTCATCAAGCATAGCTCTGAGCTTGACCATGGCGGGTTCCCATCGTCTCTCATGGCCTACACCAAGAATAATACCATTTTTCTTGCAAGCGGAGGCCATTCTCTTGATGCTATCATATTTTAAGGCGACTGGTTTTTCACAAAATACCTGCTTTCCTTTGTTCGCCGCAGAGATTACTTGCTCTTCATGAAACTGATTTGGTGTTGCTAGGATCACGGCATCAACAGATAGACTGTTTATTATTGCATCAAAATCTAAATTCGGGTCAACAGAGAACTCAGAAAAAATTGGGTCATCTTTACTAACCTGAGGATCAAAAGCGTGTGTTATATCAATCTTTTTGCTCTCACTGAGACATTTTATAATTTGTTTACCCCACCAACCTAGACCAATTACCGCTGCTTTCATAATAAATGTATACCCTGTGTCTGTATATTTTGTAAGTTTATTTTTTTGTTAAATAAATATATATTCAATTATATATACACAAAGGGCTTTGTAAATGGGAGATCAAATTAAATTTAGCGCAGGAGAGAATCCGTATGCTGTTGAGTATGGAGGTTTCTACAGGAGGTGGATACCTATGTTGACTGACATAGACGAACTTGTGACCGCTGTCAGTAAGATCAAGAGTACGACTGAAGAGTCTTGGATTCCAATATGGAGTGAAGTTGCGAATAAACATGAAAAAAAAGGTGACGGATTCATAAAGGAAAATAGACATGAGGAAGCATATAATGAGTTTATGCTAGCAAAAACTTACCTATCTATTGCAAGATATCCCGGCGAGATTACCGAGAGTAAGAAAAAAATAAGCGCTGAATGCGCAAGGGTTTACAGGAAAGCATGCGAGCTACTAGAGCCCGAAGTTGAAATTGTTAAAGTCCGTTGTGGTGATAAGGAAATAACGTGCCATTATAGATGCCCGAAAGGAGCAGATAGAATTGCAGCCGTTCTCATCATGTGTGGAGCTGATATGTTTAAGGAGGATAGAGGTTGGGCCTCACAACATGCCATTGATAATAATCTAGCATCGCTTGTAATGGATGGGCCTGCCACCGGAGAAAATCCATTTCCGTGGGAACCAGAGTCAGTGTCAGCCTGGATGGCGGCTATCGACTACCTCGCAGGCAGACCTGAAGTTGATGAAAATAAGATAGGTGCCTTTGGCATAAGTAGAGGAGGCTATTCTGTTGTACAACTTGCAGGATCTTATCCTGAAATGGTTAAAGCTATAGTAGCAAATGCAGGGCATCCATTCGGTTACAAGATGACAGAAGAAGAAATGAGAAATTTTGTAAAAGCACGGAATGATAGAGCCCAGCATGTCTTTGGACAGATAGGTGACCCTCCATCTTTTCCACCTTGGACAGTTGAAAAGGAGCAGATGTTATTTGATAAGTGGTCATTAAGCAGTCTCGGTATACTTGATAAGATAAATCAGCCAATGCTTCTAATTAATGGTAAAAAGGATCATCTGGCACCTATTGGAAATATCTACTATATGCTGGAAAACGGACCGCCTCATGGAAGAGAGGCTCGTATTTACCCAGATGCTGGACATTGCGCGTTCAAGTATCAAGATCATTGGGCTGCAGCATCTTTTGAATGGCTCTCTAAAAAACTATCATAAATTAATTTGAGGCTAGTATCTTATCTGAAATTTTTTCCGCAGTCATAAGTGTTGGGAAATTTAAGTTTGCGCAGGGTACTATGGGAAAAATTGATGCGTCAACCACCCTCAAACCGCTGATTCCATGTACTCGTCCTTCATTATCAGTGACGGCCATTTTATCATTTTTGGCGCCCATTCGGCAGGTGCATGATGCATGCCACACACCAACAGTTGATTTTTTAATAAAATCTGCGAGGACTTCATCCTCTGACATCAATATTGATAATTCAGGGGCTTCGATAACAAATTTATTTAGTAAATACCTTCTCAAAGCATCCGGTCCATCAAGCATTTTGGAGAAGATCATAGTCATTAGTTTATTCCGTAGATTAACTTTTCCAACCTGCCTCACCTTATCACCATAGACGGCAGCAAAGACCTCTCTAGATATCCTCTGAAATGGTTCAGTTTGTTGGATTAGAACCATCTTCCGAAAGCCCTCTATTAGACGCTTTAGATCTCTCTCGTCGGAAAGTAGATTAAACTCAACAATTGGCTCATCATAAGGATCTATGGTGCTCAATCTTACTTGCCCTGTCTCAGAGTAAGTTCTATTTACAAATAGAATAAATGCGGCTAATTGATCACCAATTGAATGCCAAGCTGTCTTTGAACATACCGCGACATACATGTCTCCTTTTGGAATATTCTTAAGTCCCGATGAATAACGCATCCCCACAAGAAGATGTCGTCTTGAATATTGATTAATTCGTGCCTCAGGTTTTATAAATGAGGCAATATTAATTGATGGGTGATCCATTAACCTTTGCCCAACACCGCCAAGATTCTTTAGTACATTTATGCCCTTTTCTTTGAGGTGCATTGCAGGGCCTATTCCAGCCCTCATCAAATGGGCCGGAGAATGGATTGCGCCTGAACTTAATATTATTTCTTTTGCAAAAAATTTCTTGTCTTTTCCTTCAATTCTGACCGTTACACCAATACATTTTTTTCCATCAAAAAGAATTTCTTTAACAAATGTGTCAGTCATTATTTTTAGGTTTTTACGATTTCGGATGCCTTGGGTCAGATAGCCCATTGCTGCTGAAACTCTTCTCTCGTAAATAAATGAGCCTGTTACAGGAAAATAGCCATCCTCAAACTTTCCATTTTGATCTTCAAGGTATTTGAAACCTGCCTCCTCAAATGCAGATGCTGATGCTTTAGCATGACCATTCCAAATATCGGGAAAAATTCGGCTGACAGGGATATTTCCGTCATTGCCATGAAATGGACCCTGAAAATCTGAGTCCTTTTCTACTTTTTTGAAATATGGGAGTACGTCATCCCAAGACCAACCTTTTGCTCCCCTTTCCTCCCAGATGCTGTAATCGTTTGGTGCGCCTCTATTCGCGACTAAGCCATTTATAGACGAGCCACCTCCAAGTACCCTTGCTTGTTCGTATTTCCTAAGTGGAATTTGATCTTCATCCTTCATATTATGAGACTTAACTTCAGTACTAACTTTAAGCTCTGTCCAATGAAATCTTTTGTCAAGATAAGCATAACCGGGATATGTATCTAAAATTTGCTCCGGGACCTTTCCTGGCGGAGTGTCAGGACCAGCTTCACATAATAAAACTTTATTTTTTGAGTTAGAGGTTAGCCTGTTGGCAAGGACTGAACCCGCTGATCCCCCCCCAACAATTATATAATCAAACATACACCTAAACTCCTAATTATGAAATTGGAGGCCACAATCTCTCAGCGACTGATGGCGATCCTGGCGCATGAACCGTATAATTATGTATCTTGTGCGTCCATTTATCATCAGTTAACCCCATTGCTTCATGCTTTTCTTCAAAATTCTTTCTTCGATCTTCAAGAGATGTGAACTCATACAAAACTGAGAATTTGGCCCATCCCGCAGCGCAAAGCATCGTCCTGGCTGCAATACATCCCGAAAGCCTTGCAATCGCTGGAAGCCTGTGTTGTGTATACCATGAACATACATCAAACTCGTCATCGATAGTTTTTGTTCGAAAACTTCCCATTTGTATCACAGGACCAGGTGTTGTTCCTGGTGTTTTTGTATTAGTTTCAGGGCCATCTACTCTTGATACAACCTGAAATATACACTCGCGCATACCTTTACGTTTTTTGAGTTGGGTTTGTTGAGAAATGCCTCTATTATTTACAAACTTTTCATTTCCAGTAAGTGTGGCAATGGATGCGGCTCCGATCAGCTGTATATATTGGGATCCTTGCCCAATATCATCAATTGCTCTGGGTAAATTATCTCTTATGGCTTTCATTCCACTTCCTTCATTTGCCCCAGCTTTATAATGAGCTGCCCACAAACAACCAGTTTTGGATTGAATAAAGGGAAGGTAATCATTGTGCATCCAATCGAAGTATTCTTGATCATTACTATCCTCTAGATCATACCAAATTGCCCATATTGCGTTATCCATCACTATTTCCCTTTTATTGTATTCAAAAAATGATTAGTATTTTAATGCTAATGTATTAATAGTAAGATATCAAAATATTTTTTTATTCTTTGGAGGCGCTAAAAATGGGTAATAATACAGAATTCCAAATGTTACATACGATGCTAAGAGTAAGAGATTTAGATAAATCAATAGATTTTTATACTAAATTTTTGGGGATGACGCTACTTAGAAAAAGGGAGGTCCCCGAGGCAAAATACACTAATGTTTTCGTTGGCTATGGACCAGAAGACACGCATGCTGTTTTAGAGTTAACATATAATTGGGATCAAGACCAAGACTATGAAATTGGAACAGCGTATGGGCATATTGCCCTTGGAGTGAGAGGAATATATGATATTTGTGACAAGCTTGAGAATGCAGGAGTTAACATACCACGAAAACCGGGTCCAGTAAAACACGGCACAACCCATATCGCTTTTATCGAGGATCCGGACGGCTATAAAATTGAAATCGTAGACTTAGATACACGTACAATATAAATACTAGCTGCTTTTTATTGTTTTTGATGATGGTATTATAGAAGCAATTGCCAATGTAGTGATGCATACCGCAGACAAGATAAAAAAGATTATTGCCAAACCATATCTATCCGCAATAATACCAGCAATCATTGCAAAAAGTGCTGCTGAACCAACTTGCATCATGAATAAAAGACTAATAACACTGCCGGAAGTCTTAGCTGGAGCAATGTCCAATGCCCAGCCTTGTACAACTGGTCGCCCAGCATAAATCGCAAAACCAATTAACGCTGATAGTAATATAATAAATATACTGCTGCTAATTAGCGGATAAAATGATACCAAAACTCCAGAAACTAGGAGAGAGGAGATTGCAATAATTTTTCTTCCATGTTTATCAGATAAGTATCCGGCGATAGGACCTGAAATTAAGCCACCCATTTGCATTGCGAACAGAGAGGCCCCAATAACTGCGGCACTAGCGCCTACATTCGCGACCAGATATAAAGGCATAAATATAAGTACACCGTTTTGTGTAACAGTCCTAACCCCTGCCACCAGAAACAATGGTATTAATTGAATATTTTTCAATAAAAGTATTAAGTCAGCAAAATAATTGTTATCTTTCTCGCCAATGATTTCGTCATTACTATTTTTTTTATCCTTCAAAAAGAAAATAATTATTAGCACCAATATAAAAAGCGGTAAGGATAAAAGTATTGAAGTCGTATTCCAGGATAAATTACTACCATTAATTGTCACATATGTAAGAAAAAATGCTGCAAGTAGTGGAGATAACGCATCACCCAAGCTTGCGCCAATACTGTGGATTGATAGAACAAAACCTCTATTTTCTGGATAATTTACAGATAAATATGTAATAGCTGCAGGATGCCAAAGACTAATACAAATTCCTATCATCGCGACGCTGATGAACAGCATATATATCGTTGTAGACATACTCATAAGCACCATTGCAAACCCGCCAATCAAGAGTGAATATGCTTGGAAATTTGTATATTTTTCATTTCCACGTAAATCCACTAATGGCCCACTTATTGCATTTGCAAAAAAAGTAGAGAAGTGGAATACAGTCATAATTAGACCTGCCTGTGTATAGCTTAGACCGAGATCTAAAATAATATATGGTAATAGGATATATATTGCTGCATTAACCCAATGCGTGCCACCATGACCGGCACCAACAAGAATTGATGGCATTTGTGGTTTTAAAATATTTTTTACAATGTCCATTATTTTAGCTTCTGAGCCGGTCAACTCTATCTTTTGATGCAGATAGCAAGAAACTAATATCCTGCCCCGCAAGAAAGAAATTAGCTCCCATTTCTATATAATTCTTTGCCGCTTTTTCATCTTTCACGCCGCCAGAGCCAAGCCATTTATTATATTTTTTACAAGCCAATGCAGTTTTTTCATAAAATTTTTGTATTTTCGGATTACCAAAGTCCTGCGGACAGCCACTAGCCATTGCAAGATCATTTGTACCGATCATTATGACGTCAATTCCATCGACGGATGCTATTTCATCAATCGACTCAATCGCAGCTGGTGTTTCAACCATAGCAATGAGTAAGGTTTCAAAGTTTAACTGTCTCGTTGCCTCTGATAGATCAACATTACGATAATCATAGTGAACGATGCCCCCGCCAACACCACGTGAACCTTCTGGCTGAAATTTTGCTGTATCAACTAATTTCGCAGCCTCTTCTGGTGTTTCAACATGTGGTAATACAATACCCATCGCACCGTTATCAAGTATCCTCGAGACCATTGTATATCCATTAATTGGTATTCTTACTATTGGTGTCAAACCTGTTTTTAGTGCCATCGCAGACATTTGCGAAACCGTATCAATAGTCAATGCTCCATGCTCCAGATCAAGAAAAAGCCAGTCAAACCCTGCAGTTTTCATTAATGGCACAACTTCAACAACTCTTGACTGTACAATTCCAACCCCAAGGGTAAGTTCATTATTTGCTAGTTTATTTTTGGTTTCATTAATCATCGTTATCTAAAATTAAATTGTTCTCTTTGGCATTATGAATGACAACATCAACGCTAAAATACTTGTAAGTGTTAATAATACAAAAACCAATTTTAACCCAAATATATCTGCTGTTAAACCTCCAATTATTGGTATCAAACCAGTAAGGGCCGCTTGAGCCGTAAATAGCATACTGATCGCACTCCCTGATGTTTGACCTGCCGATATATCCATAGTCCAACTATGGATTACTGGTCGTATTGAGTAGAGAGAACAACCAGCAAAAGAAGCCATTAATATGAATAAATAAACGTTTTCAATTTGGGGTATAATTATTAATATTATTGCAGAAATGATTAATGAATAAATAACAACTGGTCTTCTTCCCACCCGATCAGATAATGTACCAATAATTGGTCCTCCAAAAACGGCACCTGCTTGTATCGAGAATAATGCAAATCCAACCAGCACCGGACCGGATTGCATTTCACCTACTAAATACAGAGGAATGAAAACGACAAGTCCATTTTGTGTCATTGACCATAATCCAGCAAGTACACACAGTATTAACATATCTTTATTCGCAAGAAGACCTTTGAGTCCTTCCCAGTAGTTATACTTGTTCGAAGAGCTATCTTCGGAGTCCTCATCAGAACTTATTTGAGGCAGTGACCTCAAAATATAAAATCCCATTAAAGCGACTGGAATGGACAGCAATAATGAAGTTTGTTGCCACGAGAGAACCAGCATAATTAGCCCTGCTATTGGAGGCGCAATCCCATCACCAAGACTTGCCCCGACTGTGTGTATTGATAGGGCTAGGCCTCTATTTTTCCTATACAAAAGAGATAAATATGGTATTGAGGGCGTGTGCCAACCGCTGACACAAATACCAACAAAAACTGCTGAGATTGCCACCATTAATGTTGTGGATGCACTACTCATTAATAAAAGCGCCAGAGCACCTGACATCAAGCACAAAAATTGCGCTAGTATGTATTTTTTTGAAATATCAATAACGGGGCCGCTTATAATTGTTACGGTAACAGCGGCAATAAAAAAGATAGTGACCATACTACCCGCAGTTGTGTAGTTAAGAGATAGATCTTGTGCAATAAATGGTAATAAGACAATAAATATACCATTCACCCAGTGTGTCACTCCATGTCCTGCACTGACAACAGATAGGGGCTTGACGTTTTTTATCTCACGAAAATCTTTTACAATCGAATACATTTTGTTAAATAATAATGTTGGTAGCGGAGGAGGGACTTGAACCCCCGACACAAGGATTATGATTCCTCTGCTCTAACCAACTGAGCTACTCCGCCATCATAGTTAGAAAATCTTCTAAATTAATACTTCATTACAGTATAATTGTATATAAGTTTATTAATTTAAATTCTGAGTCTGATCCTTGATTATCCATCCCCCACCGAGCACTCTTGCCATTGTTTTCTGCGACTCATAAATGACACATGCCTGTCCTGGTGCAACACCATATTCAGGATTTCTAAATAATACTTTAGCTTTATCTTCATTTTTAATGATAATAGCTGGTACCGGCTCAGATGTTGACCTAATTTTAACAAAGACCGGTATTTCTTCCTTATCATTCATGCCATTTTTAGGTCCGAGCCAGTTAAGATTTTTCAGGGAAATTTGATTGATTGCAAGAGCTTCTTTTGGACCAATTGTAACATTATTTCTTTCATGATCGATATCAATTACATAATTTGGTTCACCATTTATATATCCAATGCCACGTCGTTGTCCGATTGTGAAGTTCATAATACCAGCATGCTCACCAACGACATTCCCGGTTGTGTCAATCAAGTTACCTTTTACATTTGACTTCGGCTTAAGTGTATTAATTAAATTTACATAGTTACCACTCTGTACAAAGCAGATATCTTGACTTTCTGGTTTATCTGATGTTACCAAATCAAGTTCTTTTGCAATTTTCCTCGTGTCAGCCTTCGTCAGATCACCGAGGGGAAATTTGATATATTCAAGTTGTTTCTTTCTTAATGTGAACATAAAATAACTTTGATCTTTATTGACATCCCTAGCTCTAAATAATCCCCTTTCCCCATTAATAAGTTTATTGGACACGTAATGACCAGTAATTAAGCTTGAAGCACCAAGCTGTCTTGCTGTTTCATACAAATCACCAAATTTTATTTTCTCATTACAACGAACACATGGAATTGGGGTTTGTCCTACCGCATATGAGTCAGCAAAATTATCAATAACCTCAGTCCTAAATTGTTCTTCATAGTCAAGAACATAGTGTTTGATGCCTACTTTTTCTGCTACTTTCTTTGCGTCATAAATATCTTGTCCAGCACAACATGAGCCTTTTTTTCGTGATGAATTATCACTTGTATATAATTGTAAGGTTACCCCTACTACATCATAACCTTGCCTCGCACAAACAGCAGCAGCAACTGACGAGTCAACACCGCCTGACATAGCCACGACCACCCTTTTCGTTTTCTTGATATTAAATAATTTTATATTGTTTTTATTCAAAGTGTTTCCATTTTTTGTAACTAGTCACGGAAATTAATAAATTGCAGAGGTAAATTAAAGTCTTGCGTTTTTAATAAGGTTATAGTTTGCTGGAGATCATCTCTTTTTTTACCACTTACCCTCAACTCATCACCCTGAATAGAGACTTGGACTTTAATTTTTGTATCTTTTATAATTTTAATAATGTCTTTTGAAATGTCTTTATTAATTCCCTGCACCATTGTTATTGACTGACGAACAGACTGCCCTGCAGATACCTCAACTTTACCCATGGCTAACGCTCTTGCGTCAATACCTCTTTTTGTAATTTGTACTTTCAGCATTTCTTGTAGTTGGGTAAGCTTATAATCATCATCAGTAGTTATAATTATTGAATCTTTGTCGTGTTCAATTTCTGAATTTGAGTTCTTGAAATCATATCGTTGAACTATCTCACGCTTTAAATTTTGTATTGCATTATCAACTTCAGATGGATCAAATTTAGAGACTATATCAAAGGTTGGCATTTTTATTCTCAGTTATTACTATGTTTATGTATATAGTATTTATTATTGATAATGACAATAACTAATAAAACGTTTCCTATTTTCTAGATTTTTCAACCACTTAAGATAGAATTTATACAATTTTTTTGTTTATATCTGGGTGTTTTTAACAAAAATTGCACAAAATTCTTGATAGCATTTGCATAAAAGATAACCTGATATTGTAAATCACTAAAGTGATTCGTTTTATTATTTGCAAATAAACAGTGAGATTAAAATGAGAATACTTCTAATAGAGGATGATCAAACTACATCACACAGTATTGAACTGATGCTAAAATCAGAGAACTTTAAAGTTGATGTTACTGATCTTGGGGAAGAAGGCATAGATCTTGGTAAGTTATATGACTATGATTTAATCTTGTTAGATATAGATCTTCCTGATATGAGTGGCTACGATGTGTTAAAAAACTTAAGAACGCAAAAGATAGAGACTCCCGTTCTTATATTAACCGGGCACAGTGCAATGGAAAATAAAGTAAAAGGTTTTGGTTTTGGTGCCGATGATTATCTCACCAAACCATTCCAAAAAGAGGAGCTAGTTGCAAGGATCAGTGCAATTATACGACGCTCCCGTGGGCACGCTCAATCAATAATTTCAACCGGTAGATTGGACGTAAACCTCGACTCAAAGACAGTAGAAGTTAGTGGAAAAAGAGTTCACCTTACTGGAAAAGAATATCAGATGCTTGAATTGTTATCACTTCGTAAGGGGACAACTTTAACAAAAGAAATGTTCCTAAATCACCTTTATGGAGGAATGGATGAACCAGAGCTAAAAATAATTGACGTATTCATCTGTAAGCTTAGAAAAAAACTTATGCAGGCGTCAGAAGATGAAAACTACATCGAGACAGTTTGGGGCCGTGGTTATGTTTTACGAGATCCAACTGAGCTACTTGAGTCAGCCTGATTCTGATTACTAAAATTAATAGAGATCTCGCTATCCGCCTCAGAAATTATTTCTATATTAATTCCATAAATATGCAGAAGTTCATATAAATAACTTATTTGAATATTTTTTATATCATTCCTGTCTTCAGCATGAAGATCTTTCATTATCTCTGCATTGATTTTACCAGTTGGGTTTTTAATTTGAATAATGAAAATATTTGCATCAATTAATTCATAATATATCTCTGCTCCCTGGGGTAACATACCCTGGAGGATCAATACAGTATTTGTAAACAGTATTGCGAATTTCTTATTCAAATTCTCTAAATCTTTACCATGACTGATTTCAAGCTTTGTAAAATTGATATAATCATTAACTATGCTATCGATGTGCTCAACTGATAAATTTTCATTTTTTTTAACTTCGGGATGAGAATAGCAAAAACGAAAGAATGCAATTTGCGCTGTTATTTTCTTAATACTCATTTCAAGCAATCGAAAAGTATCATCTTCAAGTATTTGCTCTCCACTTTCGGTCAAATTATATTTGAGTAACTCCATTCCATTAAGAGCCGCAGATGCAGGGTTTATGAGATCATGAAAGATCTTTCTACTAAGCTCAGAAAATAAGTCTGTATTTAACATTTTTAAATTGAATTTATATTAAAATACACATAATTAAGTTATATTAAAATAATACACACTCTATCTCAATGTTAGTATAAAAATTATTTGTTACCCAATATTATGAAAAATAAAAGTCAAAATTTACATACGAAACTGACCCAAGAGCTCGTAAATATATCAAAAAAATCCGCATTGGAAATCATGAAGATATATAGCTCTGATTTTGAAGTAAGCTATAAAAAAGATAAGTCACCTGTCACCGAAGCAGATAGAATTTCTGAAGATATAATTTTGCATGAAATTTCAAAAATTGAACCTGGTATTGACATAATTTCTGAAGAAAAATACTTTGACGAGGAAAATCTGGTCAGTTCTGATTATTTTTTCCTGATCGACCCCATTGATGGAACTCGTGAATTCATAAAAAAAAATGGTGAGTTTACAATTAACATTGCATTGATGGAAAAAAATAAACCTGTAGTAGGCATCATAAATGCTCCGGCATTGAATGACATATACTATGCTTACAATAGTCTAAAATCTTATAAGATATCAAACGGAAATGATGCTGTTGAAATCAGAACAAAACAACATGAAAAAACTGAGATAATGCTCCATAGCAGATCAATTCCCTCAAGAAAAATGCAGAATATTATAGATCAGTATGGGATCAATCAAATAAGATCATGTGGTTCAGCGCTCAAATTTGGATTACTTTCGGAAGGCTTAGCTGACATGTATGTCAGACTTGATCCATGTTATGAATGGGATACAGCGGCGGGTCAGGTGATTTTGGAAGGCGCAGGCGGAGCATTCTTTGATTTAGATTTTAATGAATTTAAATATAATAAGCCAAATTTTTTAAATAAACATGGGTTTATATCATTAGCAAATGGCTCGCAAAAAAAGCCATTACTCAAATAATTTTCAATTTTTTTCTTTTACTTATTATGGATTATTGTAAGATGAATTTAGCTTTTAATTCAGTTTGTTATTAAATAAGATTCGAAGGTGATTACATGAGAAGTATTAGAAGAAATATATTGGTGTTACTGTTTAGTATTATTTTTGTAGCATTCGCCTCAATTGATACAAACGCTGAATGGTATGAGGAGACAAATACATCTAACAATTCTGAGGGTTTCAACGTTAGTGAGCTTGTTCTTGCAGGGCACGATTTTTTTGGCACCGCAACAGAAGGACTTGGTACAGCTGTAGAAACATTATTTTCTGCCTTTGGTAGACCTGACGGTTATATAATCGGCGAGGAGGCAAGTGGCGCTTTCATTGCTGGTCTCACATATGGTGAGGGTACAATAACAACAAAAAATCTTGGGGAAGAAAAAATATATTGGCAAGGACCAAGCATTGGAATGGATTATGGTGGTGACGGATCTCGAGTGATGTTTCTTATTTACAATATGGATAATGTTAGTGACGTGCATAAGAGGTTTATAGGAACAAATGGAACAGCCTATGTAGTAGGTGGCCTTGGAGGCAGCGTATACAATAGAGGTGGTGTTACAATTGCAACTATAAAAACAGGTGCAGGACTGAGAATGGGCGCAAATGTTGGATATATAAAATTCTCCGAAAATCCAAAGTGGCTTCCATTTTAGATCCACACCTGACATAATGATAGAAGCTTTTCTTGCACAAATAATCTTCTCAGAAGTTTTGATCGCGTGCATCATTGTATATTTCGCGTCAAGCGCTCAAAGTCTTTTTGGTATGGGATGGGGGATGATTGCAGTTCCCTTTCTAGCTTTACTTGATCCTTATCTAATTCCGTCTACAATTGTTTTTCTTGGTTTTTTTGCCGCACTCTTTCCCAGCATAAGATATTTTAGAAATATTCATTGGAAAACATTCAAGCCATCAATTAGTGGAAGAGTATTTGGCTCTATTTTAGCTGGATGGATTGCAGCATATATTGTTACATCAGGAAAGATTGAAATAATTATTGGGTTAATTTTACTGATATCAATATTAATAAGCGCAATAACAGTAAAAAGAATAAAACAAAACTCCCGTAATCATTTTATTGCTGGAACAGCTTCGGGCGTCCTTGGAACAATAGTCGGTGTTGGAGGAGCTCCAATGGGAATAATATACCAAAACGAAGACCCATCAATTGTACGAGCAAATAATAATTTATTTTTTACAGTAGGAAGCTTAGTTTCTTTTGTGATATTGATCTTGGTTGATGTGATAGATGATTATCATATCATATATGGTTTTTTGATGCTGCCACCCCTCTTTTTAGCATCCTATACCTCCAAATTTTTATTGACTTATGCGAGCAAAATACTCAAGCCATATATTTTAATAATATGCTCGATTTCCGCGTTATTATTAGTGATGAGGGGTTTAAATTTAATTTAGATTATTTATTTAATCTTATTATTGAAATAGTTTTGTTCGTTTTTTTGTCTACATTATAGATAACATAACCGCCATTTTTATCGGTGGTTGTTATTATTAGACTTTTACCGTCACTAGACACAGATATGATATCTTGACTTGCTTCGATTGCAATCTTATTATTTAACGGAATTACTTCTTCATCATCTATTTTGTTATTTGATAATCGATGCCCAATTGTTATAAAAACAACACAAAAACCCAAAATGAGTAGTAATGTCATAATAAATACGGCGATCTTTAGAACCCGTGTGGATTTTATATTTTGATCAATATTTTCAATCTCATCCATGGCTAAATCAATGATAAATAATAAATCAATTAATCTTATAACAAATAAAACTGATAGCGGCAAAAGAATAGATCAATTCATTAGTCAAAATACAGAATTAAGTCGACAAAGAATTTCAAATCTTATCACAGATGGGCAAATTCTGTTAAATGATGAAGTTGTTAATATGAAAAAAAATAAACTGCGTGGAGATAGCGAGAGAGTCAAAATTACCCTACCTGAGCCTATTATACAGACCCTCAAACCAGAGAATATTCCATTAAATATTATATACGAAGATGATCATTTATTAGTTATAGATAAGCAATCAGATCTTGTTGTTCACCCTGGTGCGGGTAACAAAACTGGAACACTTGTTAATGCAATATTACATCATTGTGGAGACTCACTATCTGGTATTGGGGGGCATATTAGACCAGGAATTGTTCATCGACTCGATAAAAATACAAGTGGACTTATGATTATTGCAAAAAATGATTTAGCGCATAATAATCTATCACAACAATTTATAGACCATGGAAGAAGTGGGGATTTAGAAAGAATTTACGATGCCCTAGTTTGGGGTGTACCAAAAATGAGTGCAGCAAAAATTGAGACACAAATCACAAGAAATGACCGTGATAAAACCAAAATGATGGTGACTAAAAGCAAGAAAAATGGAAAGTTAGCAATAACTACTTATAAAGTCATAGAAAAAGTTTATAATAATAAAAATGATCCTTTGATCTCACAAATACGTTGTAAATTGTATACAGGTAGAACACATCAGATACGTGTGCACTTAGAACATATAGGGCACCCTATTATTTGTGACCAAAAATATGGTAAAGGATACAATACCAAATTAAAGTTACTGAGTAATGATTGTCAACGCCAACTTAAAATTGACAGGCACGCATTACATTCATCAAAGTTATCCTTTAGACATCCCATAAGTGATGAACTTATGAAATTTGAGTCAGAATTACCTGATGATTTAAATATTTTAAAAAATGTATTGTCAGAAATTTAAATTAGTTGTATTTTATTGTGTTCACTTAAATTTTGATTAACAACAAGGATGCATATTAAATGTATAGCTCTATACCAATTATTGCGAGTGAAGACAGTCTCGGACTGTACTTGAAAGAAATAAAAAAGTTTCCACTACTGACGCTAGAGGAAGAAAAAAACCTATCAGAAAGCCTCATTGCTGACGGTGACACTAATGCGGCTCATAGACTAGTTACTAGCCATCTGAGATTGGTCGCAAAGATTTCAATGGGATACAAAGGCTATGGATTACCATTAAGTGATATTATAGCCGAAGGAAATATTGGTTTGATGCAAGCAGTAAAAAGATTTGATCCCGATAAGGGTTTCAGACTTGCAACATATGCCATTTGGTGGATTAAAGCTGCAATCCAAGAATATGTGCTACGTTCGTGGAGTCTTGTAAAAATGGGTACGACTGCGAACCAAAAGAAGCTATTTTTCAACCTAAGAAAAATCAAGAATAATATTCAGGCACTAGAGGAAGGGGATTTAAAACCCGAACAAATCGCGCATATTGCAGAAAACCTAGGGGTGACTGAAACCGATGTTGTCGATATGAACAGAAGGTTAGGCGGTGACTCATCTTTGAATACGCAAATTTCAGACGAGGGTGAGGGGCAGTGGCAAGATTTTCTTGTTGATGAAAGTCAGAACCAAGAGACTTCTCTGGTAGTCAGTGATGAGATGGATAAAAGAAGAAAACTATTATACGATTCACTTAGCTGTCTGAACGAAAGAGAGAAATCAATTTTCATTTCTAGAAGAATTGATGAAGACTCTAAAACATTAGAAGAACTCAGCCAAAGGTTTGGTATCAGTCGTGAAAGAGTACGCCAAATCGAAAGTAAGGCTTTTGACAAAGTCAAAAGTTTCATAAGCCGAAGTAATTAAACTGTTTTCGAATTACTGAACGTCATAAGACCTGTCAATAATACCATATATACTGCAACTGCAGCTACTTGGCTTTCAATGCTGATATCTCGATCAATAAGGTAACCCATTAATCCGGGTGATATTGCTGTAGACGCTATAACGCCAGAAGTGACAACAGATTTTATCTCGCCTAAATATTTTGTGCCATAAAGTTCGGCCCAAAGTGAGCCTGCAATTGATGTTGCGAAACCAGAAGTAATACCTGCAAACATCATGAATATTACCATTGTAGCCTCACTTTTCCCATATGCTATAATTATGCAGCCTATAACAAGTGGTAATAGGAAAAATTTTGTTAAGTCTTTGGCGCTCCATTTATCAACAGCCCATCCAGATATAAGTACAAAAATCATCAGTAGTATAGAAAATACGGGCATTGTTAGGGCATATATTTCGATTGACCAATCCTTAACAGTCATCAAATGGTAAGAATGAAAAAATATACCAGTTAATACAAATGGCGGCGCTAATACAGCCGCCAAGATTAAATAAAAATAGCGACTCTTTAGCACATCCTTCCTGCGATATTGAACCTTCGAGGTTTTACTTTTATCAGATGTATTTTCAGTATCGGGCTCATAGACTTCTCTGTCTTTTAAAAGATAGAAAACGTATGGGGCGAGAATAAATAAAATAATGACCCCGGTAATCACCCATGCTTGCCTCCAACCGTATACAGCAATTAGCAATAGTGCTGTTATTGGCATTATCATCTCCCCAAAAGCCCTCCCAAGTATCGTTACGGCAACAGCCTTACCTCTCATAGTTGTAAAAGTCTTTGCAATAAAAGTTGATGAAGTGTGCGTTGACATTCCCTGTCCTGTTATCCTGAGAAGATAAAATACTATCAACAAAAAAATCGCAGAATTAATTAATGAGAAAGCGATTGATGATAGGCCTAAAAAGATCAATACCGCAAAAGATAAATATCGCACCTTTATATAATCTACCATTTTACCCGTATAGAGCATCGTAATAGCACTCATCAAGGTTGCGATAGTATACAATCCACCGTACAATCCATGTGATAATGTAAGTTCTTCTCTTATATTTCCGGCATATAGTGCAAAATAAAATGTCTGCCCTATGCTTGCGGCGAATGTGAGTAAAAAACCTGCCTGTAAATAATTGTGATTCTTCCTAAAAAATTCAATCATAATTATCTACTCTTTCAAGAATGGTACCATTGACGACCAAACTCCGTCTCGTTTAATTCTATGAAATATTGCTGCAGAAACATGAATACCGATTAAAATATAGATCAGATCTATTGATATTTCATGGAGTGTTACAATTGACTCAATTATAAGCCCATCTTGAAGACCAATCCAGAATAACAAACCAATTAGCATACCAGACAAAGGAATGGCAGCCAGAGTAAAATACATTCCATAGTGAACTGTTCTCGCTGCAATTTTTTGTAATTTTGGAGTATTTTCAGGCAGTGAGGTCGTTTGCGTACTTTTCATATAAATAAATCTCATAAGAAGCAATATGACGAACATGGATGCAAATAGAACTTCAAACCTAAGGAGTGAGGGATCTTCTAGCTGTTCGATATCCTGAACTTGTTTAATAAGTCCGTATATAAATAAGATAACAAATCCCCAGTGAAAGGACTTTGCAATATGGCTATAATTTCTATTATTTAATTTATTTTCCATCTACCTGTAGCAAACCCTGTTTAGAATACTTTTTATGATACTTTAAAATATACTCTCAAGAAATATAATATCCTCCCTTTTAGGGCTAGTAGATATTATGCGAATTGGGGTCGAAATTATTTCTTCAATTCTTCTTATATATAATTGAGCGTTTGATGGAAGATCACTTAGCTTATTTGCACCCGATGTATCTGTAAGCCAGCCATTATGCTCTTCGTAAATAGGCACAATCTTATTCTGTAAAGACTCAGATAATGGGAGGTAATCCATCTCTTTTCCGTCTAATTCATACCCAACACAAATATTAATTTTTTCGAAACTATCCAGAACATCTAATTTTGTTAGCGCAATCATATCAATACCTGAAATCTGAACAGTTTGCCTCACTAGAACCGCATCAAACCAACCACATCGCCTTTCTCTTCCCGTAACAGTACCAAATTCATTACCTATACGTCCGAGCTTTTCACCAGACTCATCAAATAATTCTGTGGGGAAGGGACCACTTCCAACTCGGGTTGTGTATGCTTTTGTTATACCAATAATTTGATCGAGATATTTTGGTCCTACACCTGTTCCAATTGATGCTTGACCAGGTAATGTATTTGAAGACGTAACATAAGGATACGTTCCAAAGTCAACATCGAGAAGCAAGCCTTGGGCTCCCTCAAATAATACTTTCTTATTATTTTGCTTCATATCGTAAAGTATGCGCCATGTATTAGCAATAAATGGAATAATATCTTTTTTTATCTCCAATAGATACTGATAAACATCTTCTAAACTCAGCACATCTAGATCATACGCCTTCCTTAATATGTTATGATGATCTAGTATTCTCTGTATTTTATCTTTTATATTCTCAACATTATTTAGATCATTAAGTTTTATTGATCTTCTGGCTACTTTATCCTCGTACGCGGGTCCGATACCTCTGCCAGTAGTTCCTATTTTTGCTTTGCCTGCCCTTTCTTCTCGAGCAAGGTCTAACTCTTTGTGAAGCGGTAATATGATTGTTGTATTTTCTGCAATTTTTAAATTTTCTGGAGTGACTTTTATGCCAATTCTTGAGAGATATTCTATTTCGGAAAATAGCGCCTGAGGATCTAAAACTACACCATTTCCAATTATTGTTAGTTTGTTTTCTCGTACAATGCCAGAGGGAAGGAGTGATAATTTAATAGTTTGACCATCGATTACTAAAGTATGACCGGCATTATGCCCGCCTTGAAATCTCACTATCACATCTGCTTTATCTGACAAGACATCGACTATTTTACCTTTACCCTCATCGCCCCACTGGGTACCAACAATCACAACACTTGTCATATTATCTTCTTAAAAATTTAATTTTTTAACTTGTACAATATCTTCTATTTGATCCAATTTTTCCAGCACAGAGTCGTCTAGCGGTGAGTCAACTTCGATCAACTCAATAACGTTACCACCAATTTTATCTCTTCCTAAATTAAAATTTGCTATATTCACACCTTGTGATCCGAGGCAGTGGCCAATTTTTCCCACTAAACCAGGCATATCATTATTAGTTATGTATATCATATGTTTTGCAAATTTAGCTTCCATGTCTATACCCTTTATTTGAATAATTCTGGCAGAACCATCAGAAAAAACGGCACCCGCTACAGATCTTTCCTGTCGCTCAGACTCTATGATAAGCCTGATGTATGAGCCATAAATACCGCTGCTCTCTTTTTTTACCTGTTCGATTCTAATACCTCTTTGCTTTGCTATTGAAAGAGAGTTCACCATATTAATATCCTCTAATAGCGGCTTCAGAAGGCCAGAAATGATAGTAGATGTGAGAGAGTCAACATTCATGTCGGCTATACTGCCAACGTATTCAATCTTTGCACTCTTTAGCGCGCTCTCTGTTATTTGACCCGCAAAAGATCCGAGATTTCTTGCCAATACCAAATATGGCTCCATAGATGTTGCTTCTTCGGCAGATACAGATGGAAAATTTATAGCATTAGTTATGGCACCAGTCAGAAGAAAGTCGCTCATCTGTTCTGCAATTTGTATAGCCACTTTCTCCTGTGCTTCAGCTGTAGAGGCCCCGAGGTGCGGCGTACATATTATTTTTTCATTTTCAAATAATGGGTTATTTTTTGCTGGCTCCTCCTGATATACATCTATAGCAGCACCAGCTATCTTACCTTGATTCAGCGCATTAAGAAGTGCGCTTTCATCGATAAGACCGCCACGCGCACAATTTATAATACGTACAGATGGTTTCATTAATTTTATGCTATCAGCATTAATAACATTTTTAGTTTGTTCTGTAAGTGGTGTGTGAATTGTTATGAAGTCTGACCGAGCGAATAACTCTTTTAATTTAACTTTCTCAATTGCCATTGACTCAGCTCTCTCTTCTGTCAAATACGGATCATATCCAATCACTTTCATTTTTAAACCTTTAGCACGTTCTATTACAATGGTACCGATGTTCCCACAACCAATGACTCCAAGTGTCTTCCCGGTAATCTCAACGCCCATAAATTTTGATTTTTCCCAGAGGCTACTCTTTGTTGATATATCGGCTTGCGGTATTTGTCTTGCGAGTGACATCATCAGGGTAATTGCATGCTCTGCGGTTGTAACTGAATTACCAAATGGTGTGTTCATTACAATAACACCATTCGTTGTCGCAGTTTCGATGTCTACATTATCTACACCAATCCCAGCCCTACCAATTACCTTCAATTTTTTTGCATTGCTTAAAACTTTTTCAGTAACTTTGGTTGCTGACCTTATAGCCAAACCGTCATAGTTTTTTATTATTTCTGCTAATTTTTCTTTTTCTTTTCCGATATCAGGTAAGTAGTCCACCTCTATGTTTTTATCTTCAAATATTTTTACAGACTCTTCACTAAGTTTGTCTGAAACAAGTACTTTTGGCATTTTTGTGTTTTCCCTATTCATCTTAAACCTTTTCTATTGCTATGCAGTAGGCCCAATTAATCCATTCCAATAATATGGAAATATCTGCCGGCTCAATTGTTGCCCCGGTCCATATCCTCAGACCTGCAGGCGCATCCCTATAAGCCCCAATGTCGAGAGCAACCCCCTCTTCTTCTAGCATGTTTTGGACAAGCTTTGATAATTTTGATGTATCAATTTTGTTTCCATTTGGGGTTTTTGACGAAAACTCGAGGCAAACGGATGTGTTTGATATTGTTGACTCCTCTTTTGCTAAAAAATTTATCCAGTCTGTTCTATTCACCCAATCTTTAATAATGTTAAGATTATTGTCCGCGATTCCAATCAGCTTATCCAATCCACCAATTTCACGTGCCCACTCGAGAGCTGCCACATAATCCGCAACACATAGAAGCGATGGTGTATTGATGGTTGATCCAGAAAAGATACTTTCATCAACTGTACCAGATTTTTTTATTCTAAAGATTTTTGGTAATGGCCAATTGGGACTATACTCATTTAATCTGTCAATTGCTTTTGGTGATAATATAATCATACCGTGCTGCGCTTCTCCACCAAGCACTTTCTGCCAAGAAAATGTTGTTACATCGAGCTTGCTCCAATCAACCTTTTGAGCAAATAGACCTGATGTCGCATCGCACAATGTCAAGCCCTTTCTACTATCCTTTATCCAATTAAGGTCTGGTACTCGCACTCCAGAAGTAGTTCCATTCAGAGTAAAGACAATATCACAATCTGAATTTGCAGATTGCAGATCTGGTAGGATACCATAATCTGCTTCAATAACATTTGCATCTTCAAGATTTAGTTGTTTTATGATATCGGTTACCCATCCTTTACCAAATGACTCCCAAGCATAAACATCAACGGGTATATGTCCCAAAAAATTCCACATTGCCATCTCAAATGCCCCTGTATCCGATGCAGGAACAATTGCGACTTTGTAGTCTTTTGGTATCTCAAGTAATTCTGCCGTTAACTCGATTGAGTAATTTATGAAATCCTTCGGCTTTTTTGCTCTATGAGATCTGCCTAAAATAGATGTTTCTATTTTATTAATTTGCCAATTTGGAAATTTTGCGCACGGACCAGATGAAAATAGTGGTCTATTTGTTTTTTTAATTGGTTTCTCTATCATTATCTCTACCCTTCCAGATAGTTGACTCTCGTTGGGGAGAGCTGTCCCATCTCCTTAATACTGCAAAACTTCGTGTTTATCAATTATAAAATTAATTAATTTGACATGTAATAAATTTAGGCATAATCAATAAGTCCAAGTTTATAATTTTTTTATCTAATGAAAAATTCATCTCTAACCAACTGGTTTTATTTATCCCTTTTAGTTGTATTCTGGGGTTCTACATTTGCATTGACGAAGTATGCGCTAGTTGATTTTAGCCCCTTGTGGATTGTAGCCCTAAGACTCTCTATTGGGTTTATAATAATATATTCTATCTTAAAATTAAGAGGTGAGAGTTTGCCAACCGGTCTTATAAATTGGGCTTGGCTGGCTTTGGTCGGCCTGACTGCATTTTTCCCATTCTTTCTTATTTGCTGGGGGACCCAATATTTAGATACAAATATTAGTGGAATTCTATTTGGTATCGGTCCCCTGTTTACAGTACTTGCCGCTCATTTTCTAGTACCCGAAGAAAAATTAAATAGACTAAAGTTCTTTGGTGTAATTGTTGGCTTTTTTGGCTTGTATATACTTCTATTTGAGAAAACAAGTATTCCACTCATATCCAATGACTTTAAGATGCTATCGCAAATTGCCATATTACTTGCAGCAATTGGTTATTCTATTCAAAATATCGCTGTTAATGTTATGCCTAATATTACGCTAATGCAAAAAACTTCGGGAAGCTTCTTATTTGCATCAAGTTTCGCGTTGATTACAGCTCTGCTATTTGAAGGTCCCCCTATTATTGGAATTTTTGAAACTTCGTTCATATCAGTTCTATTAATGGGGATTTTCTCAACTGCAATGGCCAGCATGGTTATGTTTAATCTCACAAAGATTGCAGGACCCACATTCGTATCACTGACGCATTATATTTTGCCAGTTTATGTTGTTGTTCTCGGAGGTTTACTGCTAAAAGAAGATATTCGCCTTTACCAAGTTCTTGGAATGTTTGTGATTCTTGCTGGAATTGTCCTGACAAGAATGGGTTCTAAAAGACAAACTAGTTAAACCGTTCCTCAATTAAGTCCATGAGATAGTCCAGTGTCTGATTAAGACATTTTTTATCTTTTGACTCACCCATCACTCTAATGAGTGGCTCCGTCCCAGATAGACGAACCAATACCCTCCCTTTTTCTTTAATTCTTTCTTGTCCTATTTTATGGATCTCATCTATTTCCTTAGTATTTATCTTTTCATAATCCCTGACTCGATAATTTCTTTGAATTTGTGGAACAATTTCTATTAGTTGCGCAAGCTCACTAATTTTCTTATTACTTTTCTTCATGATAGATAAGATCTGTATGGCAGCCAATAATCCGTCACCTGTTGTTGAATAGTCGCCTATAATAATATGCCCAGACTGTTCACCACCAATATTGCACCCATTTTCTCTCATAAACTGAGAAACATACCTATCTCCAACATTTGTTCTATATAATTTCATTTCTTCTCGAGACAAGTAATCGTCCAAGCCTATGTTTGATAATATTGTAGCCACGACAGAGTCTTTTTTTAGTTTGCCTAATCTTTTCCACTCCGTGGCAATAATTGCCAAAAGCGCATCCCCATCAATGATTTCTCCCATCTCATCGATCACAATTATTCTGTCTGCGTCCCCGTCAAGAGCAATCCCAATATCCGCCTTATTATTGTGAACTGCTTTTTTTAAATTACTGAGTGAGGTTGATCCATACTCGTGATTTATATTTATCCCATTGGGCCTGTCTCCAATTGAAACAACCTTCGCCCCGAGTTCCCATAAAGCCAATGGAGCAACTTTATAAGCTGCCCCATTAGCACTATCAATCACAACTTTAATCCCATCGAAATTAACATCCCTCTCTAGAGTACCCTTGACGAACTCTATGTAACGAGCTTGCGCATCATCAATTCTTTTTGCTTTACCAATTATTCTAGAGCTGAGGTCGTAGCTACCGATATTTTCTATAATACCTTCAATTTCTGACTCATCACTATCGTCAAGTTTATATCCATCTGGACCAAATATCTTGATACCATTATATTCATATGTGTTGTGTGATGCTGAAATCATAATACCAAGGTCTGCCCGCATTGACTTGATCAACATTGAAACAGCGGGGGTAGGCATCGGGCCAAGCAAAAAAACATCCAACCCAACTGAGGTTAAACCAGAAGTGAGTGATGATTCTAACATATAACCGGATAACCTTGTATCTTTCGCAATTATAACCCTTTTTGGTGATTTATCTTTTGATATAAATAATCCTGTTGCAATTCCAATTTTTAGAGCAACTTCAGAGGTCATAGGTGATTGATTGGCAACACCCCTAATTCCGTCCGTACCAAAATATCTTTTAGCATTCATGTAAAACCATCCCTAAAGTTTATAACATAATGAATGATTTATGGCTGCGTTTGCGGCTTCATTTTCTGAGTTTTTTTTGACTTGCTCGCCACTTTCTTTTCAGCATTCTCAGTTGGTATGGCAGTTGGGTCACTCGGAGGCTCTTCAGACCCTTCGGTATCAGATCTATCCGGATGCTTACCCTTTAGCAAGTCTAATATCTCATCACCAGATAGTGTCTCATATTCAAGAAGACCTTCTGCGATAATTTCAAGTTCTTTTTTGTATTCTATAACAATTTCAGTAGCAGCCTTATGTCCTTCATCGACAAGTTTGTGTATTTCAGAATCAACAATTTTTTGTGTTTCCTCTGATAAATTTTGTGTTTTTGCTACCGAATAACCAAGAAAGACTTCGTCTTCATTATTGCCATAGGATAGAGGTCCTAGGATCTCGCTCATTCCAAATTGTGTGACCATGGCTCTAGCCATATTCGTAGCCATCTTTATATCTGACTGAGCTCCTGATGTTACTTTTTCGTCACCAAAAATCAATTCCTCAGCAGCCCTTCCACCCATAGCTACAGCGAGATCGGCTTTAAGTTTTTCTCTAGTCATCGACAACTGATCTCTCTCGGGTAAACGCATGACCATGCCAAGAGCCCGCCCTCTTGGTATTATAGTTGCTTTGTGTATAGGATCTGATGCTTTTTGCTTTACAGCAACCAGAGCATGTCCTGCCTCATGATATGCGGTCAATTTCTTCTCATCATCAGACATAACGAGTGTTCGCCGCTCAGAACCCATCATCACCTTGTCTTTCGCATCTTCAAACTCGTCTTGTGTTATCACTCTTTTGCCTCTTCTTGCGGCTAATAATGCGGCTTCATTAACAAGGTTTGCAAGATCCGCACCAGAAAACCCCGGAGTGCCCCTTGCGATGACCTTTAAATTTATTTCGTCTGATAACTTAACTTTTCTGACATGTACTTTAAGTATCTTTTCGCGACCGATTATGTCAGGATTTGGTACGACAACTTGCCTGTCAAACCTGCCAGGGCGAAGTAGGGCTGGATCTAATACATCAGGTCTGTTTGTTGCTGCAATAAGTATAATACCTTCGTTTTCTTCAAATCCATCCATTTCAACTAAAAGTTGATTTAATGTTTGCTCTCTCTCATCATTACCACCTCCAAGTCCGGCACCTCTATGTCTACCAACAGCGTCTATCTCGTCTATGAATATGATGCAGGGTGCACTTCTTTTTGCTTGCTCAAACATATCGCGCACTCTACTTGCCCCAACCCCAACAAACATTTCAACAAAATCTGAACCTGAGATTGTAAAAAATGGTACACCAGCTTCACCAGCTATAGCTCTAGCTAATAATGTTTTCCCTGTACCAGGGGGTCCAACAAGTAAGGCACCTTTTGGAATTTTACCGCCGAGATATTGGAATTTACGAGGGTCTTTTAGGAATTCGACGATTTCTTCAAGGTCCTCTTTTGCTTCATCAATACCTGCCACATCACTGAATGTGACTTTACCTTTCTTTTCGTTAAGTAGTTTAGCTTTTGATTTTCCAAATCCCATCGCGCCGCGACCACCGCCTTGCATCTGTTTAAGAAAGAATATCCAAACTGCGATCAGCAATAACATTGGAAACCAAGACACGAATATTGAAAATAGTGCGCTCTGCCTGACGGGCTTAACATTTATTATTACGCCTTGGTCATTTAATCTCTCAATAAATTGAGGGTCTTCAGGTGAGTAGGAATGAAATCTTGAGCCATCATTGAAAGTTCCCGTAATTTCATCACCAGTAATAACAACATCCCGAACATTTCCACCTGATACCTCTGAGATGAGTGTGGTATAGCTTACTTCGCTTACGCCTCTTGTTTCATTTGACGACTGGAATACATTATATAAAGCCATCATCAACAAACCAATGACCAGCCAAATTACTATATTTCTAAAACCACCCAATTTTAACTCCTGTTTATTTCATGTGAATTTCTTTTCATCACTAATCCTAAATGTGACATCAAGATCACCCTTATTATATATATTGTGTATGTTTGGAAGTAATACAAGCTTATCTTCAACAAATCCACCAGGCAGTGATCTTAATGCAAACATTGGCATATTTTGAAAAGATGTTCCATCTATTATTTTCCCAAGATCATTGGCATTACCAATTTGATCAATTATAACATTTGTTTTGTAACACGACTTGAGATGAACATCAAATCTTCCGTCCCAGGAAATGCGCTCATTAATTTTTATTCCAACCGGTCTTATTCCCCTGCTCTCTCGTACTATAACATATTTATTCTTTTGTGGAATTATTTGACAGCCATTCAAGGTCTTGCTCTTCATTGTTTTAGTTAAATCCTCAAACACACCCTCCAATGACGAAAGTGATACATGTCCTCCATTGACATCAGTGAGGGCTCTAGCAAATACCCTTAAAATAATCTCTTGTGGGTTATGTCGTAATTTATCAAAATCAATTTCTGCATATCCAAGATCATTTATTTCAATTAATTTTTTTGAAATTGAGTTGGTAATATGGTCAATTGACTCATGTGCTCTCTCAAGCCGTCGGATTGTTTTTGTCAGGTTTGCAGGTGATATGTTAAGACTGGATAAGGAGTTGATATTATTTCTTATTTTCACTCTCTCAAAACTCTCATCATTATTTGTTGGATCGTCTATCCACAAATTGCCAGATGACTTCAAAACATCTGTTATCAGTGAACGAGATAAAGAGAGCAATGGTCTTTGTATCTTGACGCCATCCTCATATCGAATCTTGTTAATTGATTTGAGTCCGTCGAGTCCACTCCCTTTTGCAAGACGCATGATAAATGTTTCAATATTATCGTCTGATGTGTGAGCTGTCAGAATTGTGTCAATATTTACTTGCCTAACGTAATCCACCATCAGCTGGTATCTCGCGTTTCTTGCTTTTTCTTGAATACAAGTTTCAATGAGTCCGTGTTCCCATGACAGTACCTTGTGCCTAAAACCATAATTTTTAGCGACCTCATAAACAAATTGACATTCAGTATCAGCTGCTTTCCTAAGATTATGGTTTACTGTGAGAACTTCAACCTCAATATTAAGTGCCAAGTAAACTTTCCAGCGATGTATTAAATACATCAAAGCCATGCTATCCCGACCACCCGAGACTGCTAATGCTATTCTTTCTTTATTTATCAAGCTTGAAAATAAGTCACATACTCTATTATTCGTGAGGGGAAAATTTATATCGTTTACCATAATTAACTAATATATCATTAGGTTCACCAAAGATGAAGTTAATCCTCAAATAACTTGGAATAGAATGATATAATATCGTTGTTCAAATATTTAGCTGATTATTTCCCAACTACTCTTCAGTGATTACTACAGACACAGCTCGTCTGTTTTGTGACCAACACGCTTCAGATGAGCAAGCAGCCACCGGCCTTTCTTTACCGTAGGGAACAGTTTCAACCCTATCCCCGGCTATGCCAAGGCTCTCAAGGTATGATACTGCAATATCAGCTCTTTTTGCACTAAGTGCGATATTGTATTCTCTTGTACCCCTTTCATCTGCATGCCCTTCAACAATGATACTAATTTCTGGATATAATTCTAACCAAGAAGCTTGCCTTTCTAGTATTGCTTTTGCGTCATCATCTAAACTTGTTGAATTTGTTGCAAAAAATACGCGGTCTCCAACATTTACTGTGAAGTCTTGGGAAGATCCAGGAATAGCATTTGAGACTATTTCAGCTTCATTATTATTTCCT
>MDTD01005557.1_pt1 | contig 27899 bp, 11 predicted proteins | sample 811221 | NCBI WGS metagenome assembly MDTD01 (sample SAMN05326646, study PRJNA326480) | marine metagenome | isolation source: seawater | place: Pacific Ocean: South West | collected 2011 | reverse complement strand
TGTTGATGTCTCCTCGGAGTAGCTCGTAGCCCGGGGCATGGGCACCGACCACGTAGTTGCCCGTCGTACGGATATCGACGAACCCTTCGATGCCCACCGTGCCTTTCCAATCGCCGAATCGCTCTTCGTCCCATGCGAAGTACGTGTGGTACCCGCCTGATCGCGTTTTGACGATGTACGCGCCTTCCCTGCCAACTGTACAGTAATCTAGTGTATTTACCGTACGGTACCGAAAATTACCGTCTTTGCATCGGCAATCGAGCGCGTCCCGCTCACCGCGGCCCCGCTTCCTCGTCGAATCGGTCGCGTCTTTGCGTCGGTCGAATCGGTCGCGTCTTTGCGCTCGATTCTTCTTCTGTTGGACGCGCCCACGTTTCTTTGGACCAGTTTATGCCAGACTTTACGCGCTGTAAAATATCGTTTCCACGCGCGGCGTTCAGCGCGTCGGAGACGAAGATTGGGATGCCTCCGCGACGCCAAACTGGCGCGCTGGCGTCTCTAAGAGCGCGTAGAGGCTCAGACATGTCTACACCGGAACCATCGATACCCGCGCCTGACGGCCATCCACGTCGCACGGCTCCCGTCCGTCCACCGCTTCCCCCGACGCGATTCACGCTTGAGCGTGGTCGATGAAACGGTCGCGGGTGCTGTGCGGCATCCGGACGTTGTACAAATACGTCTTGCTTCATAACCTTCGATAAATCGGACAGTTCTGCTGTGGGCGGGGGGTCATCATCGTACCCTAAAAACCATGGCCCCTCACCTTCCGCGTGAGTCCGCCAACGTGTGAAATGGAGTAGATGTTTGTCCGACTCTACCGGTAAATTCCACTGTGGACTTCCCTGTGCGACGCGAAGCCGCTGCGCTGCGAGTACGAGCTGGTCTTGCGACATCACCTTTGTCATATTCATCAGCGTCTTCGACATGGCATCCGACATGTGCGGGAATAACTTTTGGTACGTTTGAACAAGAATTGCAGTACGGTTTGGACTGACCGGTATGAAACGAAAGACAAAGCACAGCGGAAACGCGGTGAGTCCATTCGAGGAAGTTTGATCTTCATCCGTAAAAAAGGATTCGTTGATCACAGTTGATGGAGGTATAAAGGTCACGCGACCACCGCCTTTATTACTACCTCCTACGTACTCTGCCACAAAACTTCCTTTACCCGCTGTCCTTAGATCCTTTTCAAAATGTTTCAAACCTCCAACGAGTAGTGGAGCGCGACCAACTTGCGTGTCCACGTGCACAAACTGTAAGTGGGTGAAGTCTTGCGTAATTTCAACTGCCGAGTACCAAGGTACACCTTCCCATTCCCGTGTTTCTGTGAGCATCGGCCAACCAAGCGTTTCCACGCCACGCATTGTAAACTCAGCGGCGACATTTCTCGGTGGTCGCACATGGTTTGCTCTTTCCCGATCACCAGGCCACACGTGCACGATTCCGTCAGCGACACATGTTGGATAACTCGGAAGGGAAACCTTCGGACAACTGTTTAGACATGGAACCGCATCAAGCTTGCCCTCCGCACCAAAGCGCCAACCGTGATAGCGGCAAACCAATTGACCCTCCTGCACGTAACCCAGGGATAGAGGGCACGACTTGTGCAAGCACCTGTCCTGAACGCAATTCAGAGCTCCATCTGTCGAGCGATAGAGAACCAACGGCTCGCCGAACAGGCTAACGGGTAATTTATCCTCATCTCTCAGTTGGGCTTCGAACGCAACAGGCCACCATTGATTCAGAATGGGAGGCACCCCCGATGGATCGTCGTCTTTCTCTGAAGCGGAAGTTTGTGGCTCGTCGCCAAGCAGCAATGGCGATGTTTGCTTGTCCGCGGCGACCATGAGAAAAGACTTTGATTCATACACCACTCGCACATTTACGAAGTCAGGCGTCGCTGCAAACTTTTCAATTACTGCGTTTACGTCCCAAAATGGCATGTTTTGCCGACGAACGCGATCATTGAAGGTGTCACTTTTTACTCCCTTTCCCAGCATTTTCGTCTTTGCCTTCTCCGGTAACACTACCGTGGTTGCGACAAACGTACCGCCGGGCCGCATCACACGGGAAATTTCGCTTAGTCCAAGCGCAACGTCCGGCCAACAGTGTGGCCCAGCACCCGTATGCACTGTGTCGAACGACGAATCTTCGAATGGAAGGTCGGAAACGTCTGCTTGAACAACCGATACGCCCCTTTGCTGTCCGAGTCTCGTCTTCGTTACCTCACACATGGTTCTCGAATAATCCACCGCCACCACTGTTCTGAAAGTCGAATTGCGAGCGAATTTCTCGGTGAACATCCCCGGTCCACAACTCACGTCGAGTAAACATATATTACCATCATCACGACGCGATTGTACAAGTTCCAGTTGTGTCAGAGCCATGGCGAATTCTGCGTCAACCCCAGGAAAGCCCAAGAATCGAAACATTTGACGATATCCTCGTTCGTACATGATCGCGCCGAGCCAAGTTTTGAACGGACCAAGGCCTTCCTGATGATCGTATTCCCGTGTCGCCTCTTCGGAGTCGTCACACGCGCGAGTGAGATTCCAAATCTCCAGGTTTTGGTCGTCCTCGTCGCCGCGGCGTTCGGCCGCCTGCACCGCCCACTCGCGCAATCGTGGCAGCTCCGCGAATCGCACCTCGCCGTTCGTCGCATCGTAATCACCGCCATCTTTGTCCTCGGTGCCTTTCTTCATCGCCGTTGCTGGCGCGACGCGTCGTCGTCCGAGCAGCGTCGGCGCGCCTCGAGCGGTCCAACCGCCCCGTCTCACCGACGATCCGCGATTTCGCCGCCCGCGACGCATCGTCGGCGGCAGCCCCGGTGCTTCGACGCGCATCGCGCCCGTGTTTCCGATGCCCATCGTGATGAGGAATCGATCGTCCGCGCGTCGACCCGCGCGTCGACGAATCGCGTCGAGGATTAATGAATGCAATTCATGCACATTCAATTCATGCAAATATCTCAAAATGCAAATAAATCTTGTACGCACCCTGTAGCGTAGACAACATTCATTTAGCGCCATGTAATGCACGTCCGACGTGCAATATCCATACATATGACGTGGCGCCGCCACGTCAGCGCCTCGAGGGCGCGAAGCGGACGTCGGTCGCCGTCGCGACTGACACTCGCGCGCGCTCGAAGGCATGCTGACTGCACGAACAGCGAGTGTTTTCGTTCACTGCGCTCGTGTGAGGGAAAGTGAACCTCGCCGCACGATCGCCGCGCGTGCTCGACGTCGGGTGTCGAAAAAGCGCACGAATGAGAATGATGAAGCGAATGAATCCGAATCGCTGAGCGTTCCGGAGCCTTTGAATGTCAAAGAAGACCGGGAGATCGACCCGACGCCCCCAACGTTGGTATCCGAGAACGACGTAGATAACGCGTCTTTCTTTGCGACGCCCGAAAGCGCGCCAAAGGTCGTCCACGGACAATCGATGTTCGAGAAATTGGAATACTTTTTCGTGCGCGCGTACCAACCAGAGTTTCACTTGGCGAATATCGCCTTGTTATTGACCATGGGTGGTTTGGTGGATGCGAGCGGGCGCGTCGAACCGATTACTACTGGTCAATGCGCTCTGCACGAACATGCACTCGGATGCTTTTACACGTCAGAGCTCAAGGCGATGCCGGATGAGTTGGGTATTCTCGGTTTCCTCGCGGCTCTCGCGTGGACGGGATACGTCGGGGCCTTGGCGATGAAGAATTTGAAAATCAGTCGGGCCTACCTACTCGGGCACGGCTTCACCGAAGAAGAGCTCGAAGGCGTGACGACGTATACGTGGATCCGCTACGCAGAGATGAAAGTGCGCAACGGCGAACTCGACGTCGCCAAGGCATTCATCGAGCGCACGAAGCAAGAGAACAGCTTCTTCATTCGCTCATTCTCAAATGGTGAGAAACAGTACAAGGCACCATATGGAAACTTACTTCACGATCTCGACTGTCAACTTCATCCGAGCGCTGAGGGATGTTTTGTTGCTTGATCGAGACGCCCCGAGCTCGTCCGACGCTCCGACGCGGTACCAATGAGCACACAAGACACACAAGACATGGCCGCAAAGACGGTTCACTTTAACGCATCAAACGAACCACACGCAATTTTCTGTAATAAACTAATATAAGTAAACTAAACCGTGTACCACTACACCGCGTGAGATTCTTCCGCTGATAGCTGTTCGAACCACTCGTTTAGAGTCGCGTTGGTTCCTCGCAAAGAAGCTTCGGCCTCATTCGATTGTCGAACGACGAGCGACGTCACGGCCTCTAGAACGCCGGGACGCCACATTTCTTCACCTGGATTCAAAGATTCAGCTGCAAAGGCGTCTTGAAGCTGCGTCACGCGCGACTCGCACCACGCGATGGCGGCCGAGACATTTGAGGGCGAATCGAGCATGCTCAACGCCGTCGCGGTGTCTTCGACGGCTCCGTCCGTGCACACGTTTTGCGCAGAAAATACCGCCGCGAGTTCTTCGCGCGAGAGACCGACGAGTGACGCAACTTTGCGCGCGTCTTTATCTCCCAACGTTTCGGCGATGGTTCGTTTACCTTGCGCCGTTCGACACGCGTGAATCACCGCGGAACACACCCTCACCGAACGAACGCTCATCGCACGCAACGCGTCGACGAGGGCGACGCAAGGAGCGTGCCATCCACGCAGCGTCTCAATCTCGTCTTGCGCTCGCACCAATTCGCGACGGAATCGAGTGGTCAGACGTTTTTCCACTTCCACTCTCGTCTCTTCCTTGATGGATTGCAAGCGCGCTTTGCACGCCTCCAGCTCACCGTCGCGCGCATCCACCTGGTCCGCTTCTGACCCAGCTGCGTCGGCCAATCGAGTCTCAAGCTCTTCGATCTTTGCGTTCGCTTGCGCGAGAAGTTCAGCCGATTCACCCGCCCACGAACTCTCCACGCGCTTCGTCAGCGCTTTAATCTTCGCTTCGCTATCGTTCACAAAACCCAGAAGCTTGGCTCGCTCGGCGTCGTGTTCCTGGCGTAAACGCTGTATTAATTCCCTGTACCTTTTGCAACGCTCGACGTGAGCGCGTCGTTCTTCATCACTCAACTTGCTACTAGATCGCCATTCGTCTTCTTTACGTTTTGATTCAGCAACGTCCGCTTCCAGATTGAGTAATTTCGCAGTCATGACGTCGCCGTAAGCCTCCAAAGAGATAATCTCGCGTTCAAAGTCGTTGCCCAACCTCGCGCATTTTGACGAAAATTGTTCAAAAACTCGTTCGAGATCAGACTGCGATTCGTATGATGCGTCCTCGCGATGACGAATTTCCTCTCTCAACTGGTGAATTTCAGCCTTGCTCGCTTCCAAATCGCTCCTCGCCGCAGCGGCGACGACGGCTGCGGCGCGACTATCCTCCAAGGCTTCCGCGACGACGCCGCTCGCGTCTTGATTGTGACTACTCGTGGATGTAATGCCTCCCACGGAAAACTCCAAAACTGAGATTCGATCATCTCTGACTTCGATAGCCTTTTGAAGCTCTGAAACTCGTTGACTCAGTTTGGAAACGATTTCCGGATACCCAGTCGAACCACGGACTAACAGTGCCTCTGGCGTCGACGTCGTTGTCGTACTGGTTTCATCTCGAAAGATATTAAGACGCTCGCGTTCTTCGGCGAGCTTATCGCGCGTCTCTTCAAGTTCGTGCAATGTGTCATCTAGCTCGCGACGCGCGCTCGACTCAGCCGCAACGCGATTCTCCAATTCCCGCGAAGCTTCCGCGATCGCCAAAGCTTGTTCCTCAACCAGCCGTTTCAGGCTGTCTACGTTCTCTACCAACGTCGGGGCGCGTATCTCGCCGTGTAGCTCTGATATCTGTTCTTGTAGTTTCGTTATCGTCCGTTGCGCTTCAAGCAGACGACTCTTTTCAACCTGAACCTCAGTCTGCGCGTCATCTCTCGCCGCGGAGATTGATTTCATCGCGTGAGCGACAGACTCTCGAGTGCTCAGAAGTTCGTTTGCGGTCACTTCGAGCTCATCGATTCGAGTTTGCATCGCGCTTATCGTCTCTTCACGGTTCGACAGAGCCTCCTCCAAACTGTGTAGATTGAAATCTGCGTCGCTTCCGTTTTGAATCATCAACTGCGTCAACCTTTTATTGCGAGCCTGAGAAGACGTTAAATGCTTTTCTAGCGAGTTCATGGCTGCACAGCGCACGCCGACTTGCGTCTTTCGCGCAGTCTCCAGAAGGCTGCACGTGTGATTGAACGCAATCGTCACGGAGTCTTTCGCGTGCTGCGTTCTCTCGAGCCGCCTCATCGCCGTCGTGAACGCCGCTTCGTACTTGCTCGCCGTGCACTGTAGCTGAGATATGGTCCGCTGCGCGTCCAAAAGAGCATGCTCCATCTCCGCACCCGCGCTCCCATCACTCGCGTCGTCATTCACCGCCTTGGCGCGAAGCGCAACCTGAATCGCCCGACAAAACTCGGAGCCCGCATTGTCGCCGACGGCAGATTCGACGTTTTTTCGTACTTCCCGCGAGAGTTCTTCGAAACGAAACATGGATTCTTCGCCCAGGTGACTCATCTGCACGGATAACAAGCGTTCGAGCGATTTGATCTTCATCTGAAGATTGACATTTTCAGATTCGACGTCGTCCACGTGACGCAAGACTTCGAGCGCCTGCGTCTTGTACGTCTCGCATTCATCGCTGTGCCACTCGAGTTGTGCGAGTAATATATCTTCGCGCTGTTTCAGTGAGTTTGCCGCGTTTTCGTGAAACTCAGCTCTCTCAGCGGCCGCTTTGACGGCACATCTGAGCTGCCGAAGTTCTCCCGTCAGCGTCTCTTTGTCCATCGCGAGCGACGTGTTCTCATTTTCCAGGTATCCTAGTCTCTCGTGAGCTTTCGTTAATTCGCTTCGAAGCCATTCGTCACCGCTCGACGCATGACCGCGTTCCATCGCCGCCACTGTGTCTCGCAGGACCAACAACGTCTCTTCGCGCTCCCGCACAACCTTTTCAAAGTGCTCTTTTTCGCGTCTCGCGTTCTCCGCCGTGATCTCTGCCGATTCTATCGTGAGTTGATTCGATGACATTTGCTCTCTGAGCACATTCTCCATTCGAGTGAGTTCCTTGGCCTGCGACTCGTTCACCCTTCTGAGCTCTCTCGCCGTCGTCGCGTGTTCAGACGCTCTTCGCTCGGCGTCTCGTATTTTGGACGCGTCGCGTGCGGCGCGCTCGGAAACGATCGACGACGCCGATTGCGTGAAATCTTCGAGCGCGACGTTGCGCGAATCGTCGCGCGAACCGTCCCGCTCGCAACCCGCCAACGCTTCGTGAAGAGCGATTTTCGTCGACGCCAGCGCGACACGAAGACGAGCCACGGTGAGAGATTCATCCCCTCGGAGCTCTTCGAAACCGTCGTCATCGTCCAAATCGAACTCGCCCGCCAGGCGAAGTCTGATTTCGTTCAATTCGCGCTCGCACGAGGTGGCTTTAAACTTCCATCCGTCAGCGTCTTCGCGAAGACGAGCGCACTCCATCGCGAGCTCGGCCAAGCGCTTTGAAAGGTTGCGTTCTCCATCCGCGAGTGCCTCCTCGCGCGCTCGCGCAGAGCTTTCTCGCGCGCGCAAGACTCGATCCAATCGTTCGACCAACGCTTCGGCGTGTTTTTCGCTCGAAAGCGCAAACCTCTTCGCATGTTCGTGCGACCGGCGCAACGCCTCGACGTTTGAACGCGCCTCTCTCAACTGTCCCCGCAACCCGACGACCACGGCGCGCTCTTCGTCCAACTCTCGTGCCATCTCCGCCGCGCGATGATCGTTGCGATGATGAGACGACGCACGATGTTCACGTTCATCGCTCCACTCGCGCTCGTCGTCCGCGCGTCCTCGCGCGCGGCGCCCTCGCCGCTCTCGCAGCCTCGTCAGTTCGGACACCTCGGCGCGGAGGCGCGATATGACGACGTCTTTTTCCTCCAACGCTCGCAGCGCGCGCAGGGACGTGCGCTCGAGTTTCTCTTTCAGCGCTCTCTCCGTCGCGGTCGAGCGCGTCGCGCCCTCATCTCGAAGCTCGTCGTCTCGATTCACCTCGACCTCTTTCAAAACGCCTCGACCATCATCGTCGCCGTCCATCGTCTCGACCGTCTCGTCCGACGATTCGACGATTCGACGATGTATTCGACGCGTCCTCCACCGCGCCCTCCACCGCCACGCGCGCGATCGACCCCTCACCGCGCGTCGAGGACTGACTCACGTCCATCGCACGCACGACTGGACGGTTGCGAGAGGGGCGAATCCTTCGCCGACCGCGTATGAATATGAATGATGAGCGAGTGTTGTGACTGAAATTACAGGAAATACAGGATGTGACTTAATTTACAGGGACGTATCCAGCGCGCTCACCGGCGAAAACGCGTGTTTGCCATGATGATCATCGAGTGAAAGTTGACTCAGTGAGACATGCAGACTGCTCACGGGGGAAGGAAGTCGTGGGGCGCACGCAGACACGTCGTCCATCGCCCTGATCGCAGAAACTGCCGACCTCGGAATGGTTCTCGGCTGATGTACCGGCGGGATCGCGGTCGCCGCGGGTTCCGTGCGTTTCTTCGATTCGCGCGTTTCTTTGATGAGCTCGTCGGTGGACGTCACATCGTACATGTACTCGCCGTAAAGCATCAACGCAGCGTCGTGTCGGGCGCGACTTCGATCGCCGCACGCATCGTGCGCGACTGCGACTCGGAAGCCAGCGTTGAAACCACCAAAGACGGAATGTTGAACACAGACAGACGTGATGAGCCCGGCGAAGACGATTGTGTGGACACCGTCTTTGCGGAGCTTTGGAGCGAGATCTGGAGCGTGGATGAACGCGCCGAATGTATCCTTGTTGACGATTATTTCTCCGTCTTGCGGTTTCGCGAAAGGCTCGACGTCGTCGGGATCCATTTCGTAGACTCTCCTTCCAGGATTTAAGCGACGAAATTGCTTCAACCACGGACACGCGCCGTCGGAGTACGACGCTTTCACGTGGATGATCGGCGACCCCGCCTCTCGGGCGCACGCGAGGAGCGTGGAGATATTTTTCTCAAAGTCTGGGAATCCCTCTCGAATCTCTGGCGCTAAACTCCAGTACATGGGTTGAACGTCGACGAGCATCAAGGCTGTGTCTGGACCGAAACGCGCGCGTCCGGGATCGTCGACGCGCGCGAATCGCGTCAAATCAGCCTCGGAACTAAACCGTCGCGATCGAGACAGCGTCTGTTGTGTCGCCGGAAGGCGCCGAGACGGATTTAACGCGCTCGTGGACTTCGACGTCGTCATCGATCCCGCATCGCGACCATCCGCGGCGTGATCTGCACCCGAGATCTCATTCGATCCATCGTATGATCTCGAAAACAGCTCCGATCGATTCAACTCCTCCGGCAACGCATCCCTTCGCTCGGGCCACCGCTGGACGACTTCCATGCGCGCGAAGAGCGCTCGTCTGTTTTCTTCTGGCGTCCCGCGCGGATGTTCCTCGCGCGGCGGCGCGCGCACGATGCACATCGACGACGACGATGCATCCGTCTCCGTCTCCGTCTCCATCGCACGCAACGGATCCTCGTCGCTCGGCAAAGGCACCAACGCGTGATCGTTTCGGGTGCCTGCTCGCGCGTCGACAACAGCATCATCTTTCATCCATCGCGCGTGGTTCTCGTCTCTTAGCAGCGTTGATAGCATTTGAAGCGAATACGGCGACACGAATACTGTGACTCCACGCTCGAAGTTGGACGCGGCGCTCGAGTCGCGCTCTCGCGTCTTCCTCGACGCCAACCGTCGACGCCAACCGTCGACCGAACCGAAACGACGCGTAGGTAGGGTTTAGACACAGCCCCCCTCGTTCGCCGTTCGAACACATGTTCGTTAGCCCATTCTCCATAACTCGCGTCGCCGGAGGGACAAAATCGCGAAATCGGCGAGTTATGGAGAATGGGCTTTTCGCGTTTTCGCGGCGACCGACCGACCGATCGATCTCGAACGAACGAACGAACGAACGAACGAACGAACGAACGAACGAACGAACGAACGAAACGGCACCGGTGGACGCGCGCGCGAGGGTGGGACGACGACGGGGGATGGGCGAGCGAAGGAGAGCGTGGGAATCGGTCGAACGCGACGCGTCGACGGATGTGCGTGGCGACGAGGCGAGCGACGGTGATTCGAGCGAAGATGACGACGGTGTGGACGACGAGACGTTTGAAGCCATCGTGCGGGAGGCGCGAGGACGAGGGACGCGAGGACGAGAAGAGCGGGAGCGACGACCGGCGTGGGTTTCGGACGTGGACGCGGACGAACGTAGACGAAAGTACGCGCTTAGTGAGAAGGAGTACGCGGCCAAGATGGCGAGCAGGGTGTCGAAACACATCGGCGAGGTACGACTACAAAAGTACGCCCAGTTTGAGGATCCGTTTCAATTTTCGTCGAGTGACGGAGACGACGAGAGCGATCGAGACGACGAGGACGCGAAGGGATGCGCCGCGCGTGGGGTGTCCCGAGAATCGCCGCGATCGTTTGATTTAGACATGGCGTTGTTCTGGGCGAGACGGCGCGCCGATGCCGGAACGAGGGCGCGGTCGGAACGGAAGGTGCGAGACGCCGAGCGCAGAGAACGGCGCTGCGCGGAATCGCAGGCGAAGGAAATTGAGCAACTTCGCGAATCTCTCGCTCGGGAGACGGCGCAACGCGAAAAGTTGACGATGGATGTCGAGAGAAAGACGAAAGAGATTGCACGTCTCCGCTCGAAACTGGCGATTTTCAAGTTGCGTCGAGACTCCGCGCACGCCGAAACGAGCGAGGCGACGCGACTCACGTCGTCGACGATGAAGAAGCCTTCCGATGATCCAGTGCTTCCGCTCTACGCACAGTTTCGAAGCGATGAGATCTCGCGCGATGCATGGTTTATGAGACACGCTGCGCGCGATGGATTTCGCCGTCGATGAGATGTGCCGTGTTGTCTTTTGCTTGTTACAACTGATGTCGTCGCGCGTTTGCGTGTAGTATGTAGTATGTAGTAGATAGTCGATTCGTGTGTACTGTGCATCGCATTCGACCTTGGAGGGATGAGGTCGACGCGTTTCACGGAAAATACAGTGAACTAATCCATGTAAACTAGAGCTCGAGGTAGGTCCGTCACTTTCCGATGAGACCGGCGGCTCGTTGACTCAAGATCTCAGAATCGATAGAGTCCCGCGCAATAAATCGCCAGATGCGCACTTCGCGTTGTTGGCCGTAGCGTCGAATACGACCGATGGCTTGCGTTTCGCTGGCGATGTACTCCTGGGCAGTGTTTGTCAGCAGAGGATGCACGAAAATGGCGTGGTTCGCCGTCGTCAGATTGGCGCCGGAAGCGCTCTCGTCTCTGCTGAGAAGGAGAAGAACGCGAGCGTCGTCTGCTTTTAAGTTTTCTTTCTGGAACTCGTCCAACGCTCCCGTCTGTTGGTGCACGGAACCCTTGAGCTTCAGCGTCTTGATACCCGCTTCGTTCAGCGCGCTACTGACTTGTTGCATCAAATCGGAAAACTGTACGAACACCAAGATGCGCTCGTCGCAAGGAAGCGACTTAATGTGAGAAACAACGTCGATGATCTTGGAGCCGTGAACTCCGACACCTCCGTCAGTTTTCTGCGCCTTTGACGTCGCGCCTTCGGTTCCAAGAGAAACAGCGGTGACGACGGAGGTATCACGAGTAGCGCAGGTGCAGTCGGCGACCCCGCATTCTTGATTCTCCGCGTGCGCCTTGAGGCAACTGAGACAACCGATGTGACCACACGTGGACAAGACACCGGATTTCGACTTTGCAAACTTCTTGCCGCACGCACCACACTTGATGGAATCATCTAATTTCGCTTGCTGTAAATCACGAACAGACTGGAAGAAGCGCAAAGACCGGACGCGCCCCACGAGTTCTTTTTGCAACTTGCGAAGACCGTGTGTGTGTTCACGAAGTTCCCAAAGCTTGTCGTCGAGAGAAGCAGTCTTTGACTTTTTCATCGAGACCGTAGATTTGCCAGAATCCATCGTCGAGCTCGGGGCGTCGTGCGCGGCTTTGACGACTTGGTAGTCAACCTTGCTCAAATCCTCCTCCACTCGGGTGTTTGCATCGTAGTACACGGAAGCTTTCTGTTTCCACTGACCGCTGTACCCGCGCACTTCGCCCTTTTTCCACTTATTAGTCTCACCGTCCAAGATGGAGATGATTGAACCAACAGGAGGTCGAGTTTGTAAGCGATGCGCAACTTTCGACGCCTCCGCCTCGTTCTTCTCCTTGAGAAGCGCTCTGAGGAGTTTGTTCGCAGTGGGATCGCCGATGCCTTCACCTTCGACACCCTTCTCCCAACGAATGAACGGATTATCCTCTTCGGTGAAGTCGGGCATTTGAGACACTTGGCTCAACATTGCGCGCCCCTTCAAGATGGCGACGCCGAACTCGGCGAGGCAGTCCTCTTGCTGCGCTTTTCTGACGTTGACGATGTCTTGGCAAGTTCGGAGAGCGGTTCCGGATTCGTCATCCAACTCAAAGTGTGCGACACGCTTGAGAAGAGCTTCTTCGGCGGACGCAGAGTTACCAAGCACAGCCGCGAGACGTGCATCACGATCACCCTCCGACTTCTTTTTCTTCTTCGCCTTCATGTCCATCGACTGCAAATAGTGATCGAGCTCGAGATAGATGGCGCGCTCTGCGGGGCGCAGTTGGACGTCACAGACATCTTCCTTGTACTTGATTTCGTCAATCTCAGCGATGTTTTGTCTCATGTATCGGTCCAAGAAATCTTGCGCCACTTCCCAGCGACGCTTGTGCCAGTGTTGCGTCGGTTTCTCCTTGAAGAACTGGAACGTTTCCACCTTAGTGATCTCCGACTTGTTGAAGCGCGGGACTTCGTCACTGCCAAGATTGATGCCGAGCAGCGCAGCCGTACCCTTGATGTCGGCGAAGTCACCGACCGGGGGAGTTCCTGACAAACACCAGCGAGATTCTGATTGAAGACCCAAGACGACAGCCTTATCAGACGGCTTCAGGTACGTAAACTCATCGACAATCACTCGACGCCAATGGAAGAGTTCCACAGGCACGGACTTGATGTCTCGCCAATCGTATTGAGCTTGCGCACTTTCAAGTCCCCAGTGATCCTTGTTACCCTCTGCATCGATTTTAGCGCGAGGCTTGGAAACACGCTTCCGCTTGGGAGTCGCTTTTTGCACAAACTGCTCGCTATCGCTGTCTTCGAGTGACTCGTCGTCGTCCCAGTCGGAGATCTCGTCGTCAGTCTCCATGCAATCATCTTCTCTGTAATTCTTGCGCGGCGTATTACGCGCGGATGTTCGTTTCGGAGAAATCATGGGCGCTTTGGTCGGCGTCTTCTTGGTCGGCGTCTTCTTGGTCGGCGTCTTCTTGGTCGGCGTCTTCTTGGTCGGCGTCTTCTTGGGCTTGCTCGGCGTCGTCGGAGCGCTTTCAGTAACAGTATTGATCGGCTTTTGGACGTTCTCCTTGTTCAAGCTCTGTTGGCGTTCCTTGTGCATTGCTTCAACGAACTCATAGCCTTCACCTCCAGCCTTCTCCGTAACCTCGATGAGCTTCGCACCCTTCAGACGTTTCGGAGCAGCTGTGACGGCGACGTCGCTAAGGGTGGACACGCCGTGCCGAACGTGCTTGGAAACCTCGTCCACGCCCTGATTCTTGTCCGTGAGACGCAAAACTTGTTCTTCAAGACTGTTGATAGTGTCCTTGTAAACGCTCGTAAAGTGACGCGCCTGACTCGACGACTTCGGATCCGGAAGAGACGGTCTGCCGGCAAGCTGAGCGAGACGTTCAAAGTAAAGAGAAGATCGGAAAAGAGTCGTCGCGACGATGACGACATCCGCTTCCATCACGTCACGTGCGGTCAAAGCATTGACATCAGACATAGTCTTGAGAACGACCGTATTCAACGAGCCTCGCGCCGAGAATTTCTCAACCTCACGCGGCCACTGGCGGAGCAACTGCGACGGGGCGATCACGAGCGTCGCCTTGGTCGGAATGGCTTTGACTGGGGCATCAACCTTGGCTTGCTTGGGAGTGGGGAACTTGAGTTGATTCGCCAAGATAACACCGATAGAGATAGCGGTCTTCCCGTAGCCAACTTGATCAGCCACGATACCACCGCGGATCACTTTCGATACTTGCGCCATACCGTCCATTCGAAGACCGAGAGCGGGCAGAACCTTTTCTGAGATTTCTTCCTCCACGAACGGTTTATCGCTGACTTCTTGCTGAATCATCCAACCGAGCGAACGTAACTGTTCTGGTCGTAACGGGTACTTCTTGCTCCAGTTCGGTGGTTGCGACACTTGCTTGTCGTGTCGATTACTCTTCAACGTGAACTCGCCAAAGTTGTCCATTGGGCGATCATCGTGACGCACGATTCTCCACGACATCTTCGGTTCGGTTGATTCGACACCACGAACACTGGATGGCGCGACGAGAGCGAGCGCGCGATGGACCAGCGTGGCTGGATTGCCTGCGATCATCAAGTTACCAGTCATCTTTTCTCGAGTCCATTGAACGACGAATGGCGCTGGACGGCACTTCAACGCTTGTTCATACTTTGCGGCTTGAAGAGGATCCTCACGAGCTTGAACTTTCTGCGAGCCCACCTGCTTGCTCCAAATGAGATCCGGAGGAGCCGGCGCACAACGAGGACAGGCAAACTTGTCGCACGTCATGGCGTGATCATCCTTGAGCTCATTCCATTTTTCGACGACCTTGGGAAGTTCCATGCGAGATGTGAACCACTCCAGACGTTGGAAAGTGGCGCGACTCTTATCCAAACGCAATGTCGTATAACCTTCATCCGGCCAGAAATCAGCGTCAACATCGGCCAACGGCACGGAGCAGCGCATGATGGCGACCGATGTCGCGCAAGATTGTTCACCTTGCGTCGGCACGGCGTTCACCGGCGGGGTCAAAACGACTGCGTCGCTTGCGACAGCTGGCGCGAGAGTCACCTTCGGAGACAAGCTGGTCCACGTGCCGAAACTGTAAGCCATGTGTTCCACCTTTTTCTTTTCGCTCGGGCGGAAACGCTCCGTTGATGCAGGCTGGCCGAGATTCATGAAATCTAAGTGCGCCGTCTCCATGCGATCTTCCCCGTACATCAATCGTCGATGGTTGTCAGCAAACACAAAGTAATCAAAGTCGCCCTTTTGATTACGACGCGGATCCATGAAAAAGTACATGTCTCGACCATCTCGTGCGTTTCCAATGCGCTTGTGCAACGAACTCTGCGCAGCATCACACTTATCGTAGAGTTGATACGTACCGGCGATGTCACGATCAAACGCCGCCGCGTTCTTTGGATCTTTGAGTTTGACCTCGTACTGACTCCAACGCTTTTGCGCCCAATTCACTTCACAATTCATCTTACTTTCCGTTTGCATGCCAAGCCTGATTTGCCAAGAGTCTTCGAGTTCGCCTTTACCTTCGATGACGATGGGAACAGCGGCACACTCTGGCGAGAAGTACTCCCAGGAGCCATCCAACACGCTCTTCGCAGAGTTGTTGAGAAGCATGCGCATCATCGGTCGCTGATAAAACTCCGCCGCCTTTCCTCTCTTGATGGAAGGATCAACAAACACCAACCACTCCGCGGAGTTCGGGGCGATTCGCAGTTCAAGACGGACATGATCTGCAGACGCACACGAGTAGTACACGCGCCAGACGTTCGTTCTCTTCATACCACGGAACAAGAAATCAGCCTCTCCGATCGCTTTCATCGCGTTCCGCCACTCCTCCCAAAGATCTTGCAAGATTTCCTTCGGCTTGGTGAATTTCGCGGAGCTTATGTCCAACTTCATATGCATCGGCAATGAGTTCTTCAGTTGCTCCTTGAAATCCTCGGGCAGGATGCGATCGACGACGTGTTTCGTGTAGTTGTGCTCCGGTCGACCGCAGCACTTGATGCAGCACGTATGCCCACAGTCACGGCAGATGAGGAGAGAATCGGCGTCCGTGGTACCAGTCTCACCTTCGCAAACACACAAACGTGCAGATCTGTTCGCTTTGCTGAGCAACTCCTTGAGCGGAATCGGCTTCATACCCAAGTCCAGCGGCCTTTTGACCAACTTGTCTTGACCCGTCACTTCCTCTTTCTTCGCAGCGGCGGCTTGGACGACGGTCAAAGACCCTTGCATTGTCTGAGTACTGACGGATGAATCGTCATCAAGCTTCAACGCGCGTTTCGCAGTCTTGTGTTTCTTCCCAGCCAGAGTGTCCGTCATGAGCGTCATCGCCGCGAGCATGCACGCGCCGACGACGGTCGTCGTCATCGCGTTACCTGCCAAGTCGCTCATTTGGTTCTCATTTTCGCGCGTGAGTAGAAGATCATCGACTGGAATGCCTTGCAAACTCAAAGCTTCAATGCCAACGAGCGGCCCACCGCGGTTCGTGACGAACGGCACCATGGTAGGCGTCAGACACGGACAAATGCCCGGCGCGACGGATCCGGTGGTCCGGTCAACATTCTGAGACAGATTCCAAACGAGAGTCTTGTGCATCGAATCGATGTCCAGCTGAGCGAGACGCAAGTAATCGATATCCATCAAATCGAGCACGCGATCCGTTTGCGCTTTACCCCAGTCGTTCCAGGCGTAATCTGGAAGCGTGCATCCCCCGTCCCAATGCGTGAACGGTCGTCGCTGACCGAGACCTTCTTCCAAGCGCGCGCGCTGATGGCGAGACTCACATCTACCCCAGTCAGTGTTTGCCCGCGTCGAATCTTCACCCGGTCGAGCGAGCATGCGGCGCCCTTCGTGCACGCGAGGATCATCGGCGTCGAAGAGGAAAGCCTCGAGCGTCGCGCTCGCCGGACGCTCGAGGGACTTGACCAATTGCTTCCACGACTCGACGAGAGAAGGGTCATCAGCCTTGCACGCGAACAGGTAGACACGAGTACGAGTGTGCGGAATGTAGAAGCGTTTGGTATCAACACGCATAAAGCGCGCAAAGTACCCTTCATCTTCGAATTTCTTCTGCACTTGATCCCACGGAGCGTTGCACACGTTCTCCAGAATGATAATGGGGGGCTGACTTTTACGAATCCAATTCATCATGCCACGGAAAGTCTGTCCAGATTCACCTTGAGCTTCAAGTCCCTTCCGTTCGTTGTTGAGATTCGAGTAGTCAACGCAGGACGTACCCGCGACGAGCATGTCCACGTTGTGAGGCACGTCAACCTTGGCGCCGTACGCCGTCGTCGCTTCATCGCCACCCAATTCACGAATATCACGGAATAGAATAGGCGGAGCAAAGTTACGCTCGATGTAAGCTTGCTTGAACGGTTCAATTTCACAAGAGAACACGTGATCAATCGCCATTCTGTTACCATAGAGCTTCTCCGTCGCGTCCGCGATTTTATCCAACGCCAGAAGCGGAGACTCGGTGCCGGAGCACATCGTCGCGACTCGGAGAGGTCTCGTCATCGCGCCTAAAAACGCTTCGATACCAGGAACTCGACTGACAAGATCTTCAAACATGTCACCGATATCCGAGATGACTGGTAAATGTTCTGCGAGTTGAGTTCGCGGGTTACCTCCGCTGCCGTCTGAGCCTTCGCTGTCGTTGTCTCGTCTGCTCTTGCGCGGCGTGCCTCTGGGAGATCTAATCGAGCGGGAAAATAAGGTCACACATTTGTTAGTCATCGCACATTCGAGGGCATGCGCCAACGAGGCTCTCATCCCTCGTTCACGCTGCTAAATCGACTCAGGGATTTTTGGCGGGAAAAAAAGACACGCCGACGAGAAATCTCTCTCGCTGATTGCATCCCGAGCTCGGATGTCTCGATGGATGCGTCCACGCTCGCCAAAGTGAAAAAACTACCATAACGCACCTCTTACTCATCGGCGTCGACGGAGCCGAGCCGTTCACGACGCGCGCTTTGAACTTCTTCGGAGTCGTCCTTCCGCGCGAGGTCGGCGCCTGATCGTAATCTTCATCTCCGTCGAAAGCATCGTCCTCATCCATGTCTTCCGCCTTTACCGCCATCTTTTTCATCTTCTCCACCGCCTTGCTCGCCATCGCACGCCGCGGCGTTCCGCGTCCCGCGGGCGAACACGGCGCCGATGACACATCGCACGCCTTCTTGTTCTTCATCTGTTTCTGCTTCACCGGCGTCGACTTCGCGCTACCGCGACCGTCGCTCGACGCCTTCTTACCGGCCATGTGGATAGATCTCGTCCTCCTACGCTCACTCACACCGGTTTTTCACACGATCGCGCGCGCTTCGACGATCACGAGACGAGATCGTCCGTTTTCGACACGTCCGTTGGTTTGTTCCCCCGAAATGCCGAAACCGATCGCGGGCGCGCGAGACCCCCTCAAGTCCCGCGCGCGGTCGATGCGCGTCGTGCGACTCGCGCAATGCGTGTAAATTCGCTCGAACGTTTAGTTTTCCAACCTCGCGAGCGTCGAGGTGTGTCGCCACTCTCGTCGTCGGGGAAGGATCCGAAACACGATGACAGCCGTCGCGGACATCGTCATCGCGGCCGTCCCGTCCGCGATCTGCCTGGGGGATCTGCCTGGGGGATCTGAATCGTCTTTTTTTCAACAATTGTCCGACCGATCGTCGGAGAAGGCCGGCAGGGGGGCGCATAAAGATAGGATAAAATGATGATACGTCGAAGTTGACGACGCGATTCTTGATGAAGAATATTTCTTTTCTATCATTTTCAATACATATTACACATTCATTTTTTATTGGGCCTGGCAAGCAGCTTTGAAACAGAGAATACGTTCTTCCGTGTGCATTCGCAAGAAACACCCGTGTGTTTGTGTTCTGTCAGCGGGGAAGGCATCGAGCCGAGCTCGGCCATTTCGAGTATCGCCATGCTTCGTGTATCACCATCGTCGACATCGTCGCACGAAGGCACACTTGTCAAAAGAAGATGTTCGTCTTCGTCCTCTGTACCCCATTCTCTCTGCACTGCATGACGCTTGCCGCGTGCGTTTTTGCGATCGACTTTTTGAGAGATTTTCGGACCGTGGTTGAGCATGGTCATGCCGTTGAGGATGACGGCCAACGCGGTGCCGACGTCTGCGATGACTGCCTCCCATAGTCCGGTCCGCCCCATCAGGCTCAGAGCGAGTATGACACTCTTCGCGCCAATGGAAACGTAGATGTTTTGTCTTATCTTGACGAGACACGCATTTCCGAGCGCCACCGCCTCTGCCAATCGTCCTAGATCATTGGTGAGCAGCGTGATATCAGCCGTTTCCATCGCCGCCGCCGTTCCGGCTACCCCCATCGCCACACCAACATCCGCGGTGGCCAACGCGGGCGCATCATTGATTCCGTCGCCAACCATGGCTAGAACGCCTCGTCCGCACAACGACCCAAAGAGTCCGCCAGCGTTGAGAGTATCCGACTGAAGATCGTTGATGCGTGACTTGACTTCCTCCAACTTACGCGACGGGCTAAGTTCTGCGTGGACGTTGGCTGGATAGATCCCACAACTCTTGGCCACACGCGCCGCAGAGCCCTGACTATCACCGGTAAGCATCGTCACTTCCACGCCGGCGTCGCGAAGACGAGCGACGGCCGCGGGAGCATCGTGTCTGATTGTATCTTCACATCGAAATACACCCGCGACCTCTTCATCCACGCCGAGCCAGATCGCTGTGGCACCAGCACGCTCCCATTCTTCCACGGTGGATGCGAGCGAGACGTCGCTCGCGCGCCAATTCCTACGATTCGCGAGAGCTGTACCGCCGATTTCGACCTTTTTGCCGTCCACAAGCGCGCTCGCTCCCTCCCCCGGGAGTGTCTCAAAATGGTTTACGACACATGTTTTCGCGGCTAAGCGAGTGGCTGCACCCGCTCCCGCGAGTACGGCGGTGGCAACAGGATGGGATGCACGGGACTCGAGGGCGCACGCCCAGAGGAGAAGCTCGCTCTCGCTAAAAGTTGGTGTTTGACCGTCGTTCTGCGGAGTCGCCAAACGTATATCCACGAGGGAGAAACATCCATCTGTCAGCGTCCCTGTCTTGTCGATGAATACCACGCGCAGTCGACCGAGACGTTCGAGGTACACGGAGCCCTTTATCAACATCCCTCGGCGTGCGGCATGAGTGAGACCGCACACCACCACCACCGGCGTCGACAGAACGAGAGCGCATGGACACGCCACAACCAAAAGAACGCACGCCGTGTACGCGGGGCGTGTACCCGTCTCGCCCTCAGCATAGGGCGTGATTGCTAATAGCAGCGCCCCGAAAATTACTGCTGGTGTGTAAAACCTTGCAAATTTCTCAACCGTACGCTCGATGTTGCTTCTCGATGCCTGCGCTTCCTCTACCAGTCGAATGAGCCGCACCACCGCACAGTTCGACGCCACAGCCGAAATTTTCACCTCTAAAACGCCGCCTTGGTTGATCGTGCCGCCGAAGACTTCGTCCCCGGGACTTTTCGGTAAGGGCACGCTCTCACCTGTCAGCATAGACTCGTTCACCACAGAGCTCCCGCCCACAACAACGCCATCCAGCGGCACGCTTTCGCCAGGACGCACTAATACCGTCTCACCCACGGCAACATCCTCTATGGGCACTTCGATGTCCGATACCGATAGTCTGCGAGCAAACTGCGGTTGGAGCGCGAGCACGGATCCCATCGCTGTCGTCGCAGTACGTAGCGCGCGATCTTCCAAAAACTCCGATAGTCCAAAAAGCGCTACAACTGCCCCCGCCTCTCCGAACTCTTGAAGTGCGCAAGCACCCACCACGGCGAGCGTCATGAGCGTGTTGATGTCGATCACGCCAATACGAAGACTCCGAAAGGCTCTGTGCAAGATGGGCGGCAGCCCAATCACCACCGCACCCAGCGCTACCCATTTGAGCTGGTCGAGTGCGCCGCCGGCGCTGTGTAGTAAGGAAACCGCGAGCAGGATGCACGAGGCCAAGACGAAAAATGGCGGCGGAGAATCCCATAAAGTCGCACCATATGATGCGAAATCTTGTTCTCCTGAAGCTTTCGGCGTGGGCGCCAAAGAGGCGTCGAGCCCCGCCGCGTTAAGCGTGTCGATGATGGACGAGACGCTGGCCGTCGTCGACGCGTGCTCGACCACGACCGTCTGCGTAGGGACGATCACTTTCACCGCACGCACGCCAGGCCGCCCATCGAGAATGGCGTGAATGAGTGGCACCTCGGAGGGACAGCAAATCCCAGCGACGCGCAATCGTGTTCGCATCGACTTTTCATCCCCGCCCGCGTTTTCGCGCGCGATTTCCGCCGTCGTCGAGGCTCTCACCGCCGCGATCGAGGCGTCGGGATCGAGCGCGTCCATCTCGCGCCGAGAGGATCGATCGATGTAGGTGGTGACGCGAGCGCGCGTCGAGTGGTGCGCGCGGTGAACGGCGAAGCGGTGATGACGCGAATACGACGACGCGCGAACGGTCTTCAAACGCATCATATCGGGACTTCGATCATATCGCATTTCAATCAATAATCACCTCTTCTTCCACCTATCAATTACTGTGCTAGGGCAATCTGTTCTGTGTGAGCTACTTCCCAGCTCTCTGCAGGGCTATGCGCGCTTCGACTCTAGCCTTGGCGATGGCGGAATTCACAGCCGCCTTTCGAGCGTCTTCTTCGTTCACCGTCGACGGCCGAGCGCTTTGAAACGCTATTCCGTTTCGTTCTGCGAGATATTTTTCCGTGGCGCGCTTTTGCTCCTCCGCGAGCGCGCGATAAAAGTCGCTCGCGTCCAACGGTTCATCGTCGACGGCTGCGCGCGTGCCAGAGGCGAATGCGCACTCCGCCACGACGCCGTCTCTGGCGCAATTCTCCATGAACTCTGGGTTTCGAAAAGAACTGGACGTAAACATAATCTCGCTCGGCGTTTTCCCCGCGCGCCGTGCCGCGAGAAAAATATCATTCACGCGCGTCTGCGTCTCCCGCGTCTCCTCCGTCTCCTCCGCCTCTGACGGAAGCGCGACGAGAAGCCGCGCCGGGGCGTTCGGTTCCAGCGCGCGCCCGCTCATCGACGCCCCCACACGCGCGTCCTCCTCGTCTCCGCACATCGATTCCAAGAACGCGACGTCGTCGCGGCGGGCGTCCTCCTCGTCGTCCACGGGTGGTTTTCCCACCACCCGCGGCGGTGGCCGCGCCGGACCCACGAACGCGTCGTCGTCTCCCACGTCGCGGTCGCCCGCCTCTCGCTCGCTCTCGCTCTCGCTCTCGCTCGCGTACGCTCCCAGCGCGTCCATGATCGACGTCCTCCCGTCGTCGTCTCGCGCGCGGGTACGCATTCGTCGTCGCTTCGTTCACAATTTCATTTTCATCATTTGTAGCAAAGTTTCAACACGCATACGTAATCTCTAGGAATATCTAATCAACTAATTTAACCTCTTCTTCTCCAGGCTTTTATGGGACTCTCCTTAATTCTTGGCGCGTCACTCGCGCTGTTGTTTCCACTTTCCGGTTTGAGCAAAACTTCCCTCTCCCGTCGAGGTGGCTGACCGCGCTCGAGCCAGTCGTAGTCGTCTTCGTCTTCGTCTTTGATGATGGTGACCGTGGGACCGCGAGCGCGTAGCTCACCGCCGAAATGTTCTGGTGCGTAGAATAACGACGTGCACAGTGCGATGAACTCAAACACACAAAACACCGGCGTCAGTAAGATAGTGAGCAGGAAGAGAATGTTGTAGTACACAGTGCCGGATACGATGCCTTTCGAAAGATCTGCCACAGAGGCGCTCTTGTAAAACCCGATGGCGTACTTGAACGTCACGCACGCTGTGATGAAACCGACGACACACGCGACGGCGAAGGTTTCGACTCCGCTCCTTCGCATGCACCACGGTGAAAACGCGGTGATCACCGGTGCGATTGTTGAGAACCCGGCGCTCACGCAAGCGACGGTGAGCGAAGCTCTGTGCGTGTGATCGAGCACAGTCTCATCGCGCATCAATACCAAGGCACTGTGATGATCTCGCGCACGGAGCTTGAAAAGCTTCCAAATGTTGCTCACGATGGGAACGTGAACGCCGGCATCCAACCATGAAAATTTCACTCCGTTGTTTGAGCACCTCAGCGCAAACGCGGTGAGCTCGAAACCGTCGTGGACAGCCATATCCTTGAACCCGACGGCGAGTTCGAGTTCGTTCGGGACGACCAGATATGTGTTTGGGATCGGTGCGACGACTCTAGAGTGTTTGGCGTACATCATTCGCAGCGCACCGTAAGATTCGCCGGCTCGAATGCACTCGGCCATCGCCGGAATCCATTGAAAGACGCTTTGGACGCCGTCTATGAATGAATTCGACGTCCGTGTGATCCCCGGTAGGACGGCACCCTGTGCGAGTCGTCGAACGTGCGTGTCGCCTCGACCTGAAAGCGCCGCGAGACGAGTTTCCCGGGCGCAATGTGCCAACACCGCATCCACCGCGCGCACGTTTAAGAGCGCGTCTGAACCCATGTGTACGACCCAGTCGCCCCAACTCGCTGAACTCGCTCGCGTGGCGAAATGCAACAGTCCACCGCTGCCTTGAATATCGACATCTGCGGGCACTACGAGCTCACGAACGTAAGCCGACGAGATACCGAGCTCCTTGAGCGTCACCACTTCGATTTCAAACAGCGCCGACGGGAGCGCGCGTTGTACAATGTCGACGGCGACGTCCACCGCGCGTTTGACCGCGAGCGGTCTGGCGTCTCGTGCCACATGGAACCTGAAGTAAATCCTCCCACCGAGCTCCTCTAAAAGCTTACTACGCTCCGGAAACGCCTCGAGCCACACGGGAGGCCACGTCAAGTAGCCGGTGACATGCGCCACCGCGGACGGTATCCCGACAAAACTCGCGACCGAGATGAGCATCCACACCACATTTTCCAACGCGTTGAGCTCCAATATCTCCTCGATGGGATTCACGAACGGACCCAGCGCGGTCGCGATGACAAAGGCAAAAACTAAAATCATGAATGAGGTGTACATGCAAAAGAGACGAAACAGCAACGTGAACGTCACCGGCTTGTACGCTCTTCGTTCAGCCTTTCGACGGAGCGAATCTTTGGTCGATTTGCCGAACGCACGTTTACGTCGCCCGGATGCCTCACTCGTTCGTCGACTGCTCCCGCCCCCCTTACGCGACCGCGTCGACCCCCCCGACTTCGCCAGTAGCCTCGTCGTAATCTCCGCCTCTTCTCGCCCTCCGCCGCGCCCGTACCTCCCTTCGATGTCTTCCAGCGCATCGCTGTACACGTCGTCGTCTTCAGAGTCGCTCGCATCGCCCGCACGTCCGTTCATCTCGTCGTCCTCGATGTCCGTCACGTACGCGTCTCGCTCCGAGCTTGTCGACGGCGCGTCGTCGTCGTCGTCGTCGTCCATCCGCGCGTACCCGTTCTCCGCCAACGTTCGCGTGAGATCATCCGGATCGTCTCCTACCGCGCGCTCACCGTCGTTCTCTCGTCCCGGAATCACCGCGCGCCAGCTCGGATCCTTGTCGCGAAACATCTTTCACCGTCGTCACGGAACGAATGAAATGAATTCTTTCCTCGTCTTCGTCCGCGCTCGCGACGCGCGATTCGCACTCGCGCCGACGACGCCTCGATCACGACGCCGTCTCCGTCCCCGCGTCCGCGCCCGCCGTCCGTCGCGCGTGCGTCGCCCGCTCGCGCGCGTAGCTCCGACGACGACGCGGACCGCAACACCCTCCGCGTGTCCGATTTTTAGTCGTTTTCCATAAAACGCGTCCAATCTCAGTGTGAAGCTATTTCTGACGGTATGTGGAGACACACGTGTGCGCGTTCACGTGCGCGCCTCGCCCAATCGTGCGCTCGGCCGGTCCCTCGTCGTCGGCGCGTTCCCTCCTCGCCCTCGCGGGAGAGCGCGTCGTCGTCCGTGGTCGTCCTCGTCCGTCTCGTCGTCGTTCCAGCGGGCGCGCGGTGCTCGTCGTCGTCGTCGTCGGTCGTGGGACGACCGTGGCGCGGTTCGAGGCGCGCGGGGCGAGACTTTCGGGCGAGGCGTGAGACGACGCGCGTGGGCGTCAAGGACGCGCGTGGTGGACGGAGACGCGAAGTTGACGCGCGAGACGGTCGTTCGCGGTCGGTGGACGACGCGCGATGCGTGACGCGAAAAACCAGCGCGCGCACAAGGCGCATCAGGAGGAGAAGCGCGCCGCGCGAACGCGCGAGTGGAAGCTCGGCGCGCGCGCGCGTGCGGATGAATTGGAAGACGACGATGAATCGAACAGAAGTTCGCTCAGCGTCGAGTGGAAAGATGACCCGGCGATGGACGCGGATGAATTTTATCAAAACAGAGCGGATGACTTCGACGACGGCGTCTACGCGGAGCACGAGAAGCCGGTTTTAATCTCGGGGCGATTGCGGGTGATGCACGCGGATAACAAGTTGCGAAATCAGAAAATACGCTCTTCACGACTGGTGGTTGGTCATTCATCTTCCGACGATGCCTCGTCGTGCGGTTCATCTAGCAAATCTATGCACTACGATCAACAGACGTCTAAGTGGAGAGTGAATGAGCCGCGGGATTTGACTGCCATTGGTTGGGGTGAGATTGACGCGGACGACGACGGAGCGATAGGCAGCAGATTCTTTGGAAAACCGTTGATTAAGAAACTACCGTCCGCGTCTTCAAGCAGCTCTTCGTCGTCGAGTAGCTCTTCGTCGTCGAGTAGCTCTTCGTCGTCGAGCAGCTCTTCGTCGTCGAGTGGAAGGATGCCCATGAGATTGAAACCGTCAATACTGACGAGACAAGATCACATAAGGCACGTCGACGAGAGTGATATCGAATATTATACGCCAACTGACTCGGATGAGGTCCTGGGTGGTTTCGGTTTCAAAGTTGACGGGGATAGTGACGACGCCGACGACGCGACTGGGACCAGCGGGAGTGACGACTCTGAGGATGATTCAAGTGACGATGAGGTGGATGAAAACGAGAACATCATACCGAAAGAGAAGAAGAAGAAGGAGAAGAAGAAGAAGAAGAAGAAGAAGAAGAAGAAGAAGACATTGAAGACGAAAGATGGTAGAAGTCTCACGCCTCCTATGAGCCCGAAGAGTAAGACGAGGTATAGGTGCATCAAAGGTGAGCTCCTCGCCGCTAGGGCAAAAACGGAGGCAATCCGAGCGAAACATGCTGGCGTGAAGTACGTCTTTGAGAGCCAAGACGCAGATGGACAAACTGTCTTTAACGACGAGCTCAGTTCTGTCGTAGCAAGTTATCAGAGAAATAGCGGCGAGATTGACGCAAACTTGCGCGTAAATACTGATCTTTTTGCGAAAACGAATGGACTGTCGGCGCTGCCCGTGTGTACGTGCAACGAAGCCCCGATGACTCGCATTGGATCCAATGAGAAAGGTTCATTGGCTGCCTATTGTCAAATTCACATGCCTTTTGCGGTGGCTAAAATGGGCAAGTATGGAACGTCGCACAGCGAGCGCGCAGTCGAGGAAGCGACGCGTCGTCTTCGGGTTGTTTATTTAGAAGAGAAGGCGCAAGAAAAGAAACGCAAAGAGAAGCTCCTCAAAGCTGAGGCAAAACGCAGACAACTCGGTGGTCCCACCTGGGGCGCTGGAAATTCTCAGCAGCGCACTGTTCAGGGTTCCGATTCTGATTCTGACTGGGATTTGATCAAGGTTGCGAAAACTCTTGGTGGCGGCGGCGGACCTCCATTAGTCGTACCCAATCCACACATTGCACGCTCCAGGGAAAGACTTGCGGGACTGCGCCAAGCACACGACTATCAGCTTTTTGAGACTCACTCGCATTATATGATTGTCACGAACAACACGAGCAAATCGCTGTACAGAATGGCGAAGATTGAGCGCTTCTCAGATGAATTCCGCATCGACGAAGATCCACATTTGTACTCTCAGTTGCAGATGAAGAACTTGCTGCAAATGTCAGCCATATCTCAACAAGGATGCAAGCGTGTGAGCTCTGGACACGGGATCGTAGGCTTTATTCAGCTGTACAATTTTGAGTCGACGTCAGAAACCGGCATGGATCTCGACGCGATGAACGAATGCAACAGGCACGGTGATATCATCAAAATGACTGAGGAAATATATCGTAAACACGTGTGGGCTATGAAAAGAAAAGAGCTCATGTTTTCATTTCTCGAACGAACGAAAACCGTGCGCGGGATTCCGAGTTATCTGTACCAACTCGGGCCGCATCAAGGCTACACGCTCTTCAGCGGGGCCGATGTCGTCCGTCCTATAGGTAAATTTGGGAAAAGGATAGGCACTCGAGGCATCCCTTCTTCCATCGATTTGAGCACGTTCGGACGCCCAAAGACCGTTGACGGGGTGACTCAGAGTGACGCTCGGGATGAAGATGAACCGACGGTTCAGAAAGAGGAAAGCAACTGGTTCGCCTCGCTGCTTCGCAACATCGACCAAGCGGTGGAGCAACAAGAAGAACAGGAGAGGAGACAGCTGGCTAAGAAGATGAAGAACCACGTCACTGAAGACGATGAAAAAATCATACGCGAAAGAGAAAGGCTAGCGGCGGAAGAAGAAACCGCGCGAGCGGCGGCTGAGATGGACTGGACAAAGCTCATTCTCGAAGGTTTCATCGTCCCTGAGATTCCCACCGACAACGCACTTCCTGGGCAGATTACGAAAGTGGCGAATAACAAATTCATTTATCGCACAAAGTACCTAACAGTCTTCAGAGATCTCGAACCATCGGATGATGAAGAGAGCGAGCCCGACATGGCGCTCTTGGACGCGCCGGAGCGGGACTCAAGTTCTTCAGAGACCGAAGAAGAGTTGGCGGAGGAGAATCCCAAAGGTAAGAAGGGCAAGAAGGGCAAGAAGGGCAAGAAGGGCAAGAAGGGCGAGAAGGGCGAGAAGGGCGAGAAGGGCGAGCCCACCACTGAGACTAAAACCACGGGTCAGAGTGAAAACGAAG
>MDTD01033088.1_pt1 | contig 27907 bp, 24 predicted proteins | sample 811221 | NCBI WGS metagenome assembly MDTD01 (sample SAMN05326646, study PRJNA326480) | marine metagenome | isolation source: seawater | place: Pacific Ocean: South West | collected 2011 | reverse complement strand
GGCGGCGGAAACAAGGATCTCGGCTGCACCAATGTCGAAAGCGGGGCGTTCTCGTCCTACGTGAAGGTCGATACGCGCGAACAGGCCAAGGTGCTCGCCTCAACGATCCAGGTGTTGTTGCAGACGCAGCCTGAGCCCGGCTCGCAGCCCTTTGCCGTTTATACCGAGAACCAGATCCTGACCCCGGATACGGTTGCTCCGACCTCCTGCTGGAGTGTCGACCAGATCAAGGCCGGCAACTGACCTCCCAAGCACGGACGGTCGCCGCAACTGCGGCGACCGTTCGAAGCCAGAACCCGGAGTATACGCATGAGTGCGCGCGAAGCCTATTTGCGCTGGCGGTACCGCTTGTTTCCCGACCACGTCGTGGGCGAGATTCTGTCGAAGAACTGGATCGACAATGCGATCCCGTTCATGTTCCTCGCCATCGCCGTTGCCGTCTTCTCTCTCATCATCCCGAACTTCCTGACGATCGGAAGCCTCGGTACGATGGGCGAGCTGCTGGCGGAGTATCTGTTCGTCGCCATCGGCATGACGCTGGTTCTGAAAGCCGGCGGTATCGACCTCAGCGTCGGGTCGGTCTTTGCCCTGTGCAATTTCTGCGCGCTCTATCTGGTCAACGCTCTTGGAATGCCGCTGATCGTCGTTATCCCGGCCATTCTGGCTCTCGGCGGTCTCGTCGGTGCGATAAACGGTTTCCTCGTCGGCTTTCTGCGGCTTCGCGCGTTTCTGACCACCCTGGTCACGCTCATCCTCGTGCGCGCCATCGTGGAACTGTTGTCCCTGAACTTTGGCGTTAACGCCTCTTATTCCGAAACGCCGGTGCCGCAGTGGGATTATCTGGGCGCGGCGCAAATCCTGGGGATGCCGCTCTCGCTGGTCGTCGCGGCTGTGGTTGCGCTCCTGACCCATGTCCTGATGACCCGCATGCGGTTCGGATGGCATCTGAGCGCCGTCGGCGGTTCGCGCCGCTCGGCCTACAATATCGGCCTGCCGGTCAAGTGGATCGTGGCCCAGACCTACATTCTGTCGGGCGTGTTTACGGCGGCGGGCGCTCTGTTCTACGCCTCGCGCCTCGGCAGCATCGGCGGTTCCGTCGGTGTCGGGCTCGAAATCGTCATCCTGACCGCCGCGGTCCTCGGCGGCAACAGCCTGGGCGGCGGGCGCGGCTCGGTCGCCAAGGCGATCATCGGCACCGTCATCGTGGTCATGGTCACCAACGCCCTGGTGCGGATGGGCCTGCGCACCGGCGCCAGCGATCTGGTCCTGGGCCTCATCCTGCTGGTGGCCGTGGCCATCGACGTGAAGTGGATGAAAAACCGCCTCAAGGTGCTCAATCGCGCCTATGTCTCGCCCACCTATTTTGCCCTGCCGGCGTGCCCGCCCACTGCCGAAGGGTCCGGCTCGCCCTACGAGGTTAACAACAAGCTCGCTACCGCCCAACCGATCGGCAAGGGGGAACTCGACGGGCCCGAGGACATCATCCTCGACGAGGACGATAATCTTTACTGCGGCAGCCGGCATGGCGACGTCATCCGGTTCTTCGCGCCCGATTACAAGAAGCACGAGGTTTACGTGCATATCGGCGGTCACCCGCTGGGTATGGCCTTCAACCAGGACCGGGAGCTTGTCGTCTGTGTCGGCGGGATGGGGCTCTACAAGGTCACCAAGGACCGCAAGCCGGTGAAGCTTTCGGACGAAACGAACCGGTCGCTGTTCTCGATCATCGACGACTCGCGCATGCGGCTCGCCGACGACCTCGATATTGCGCCGGACGGCCGGATATTCTTCTCGGAGGGGACGATCCGCTACGCGATTCACGACTGGGTGCTCGACGCGCTCGAATCGCGGGGCAATGGCCGCATCATCTGCTACGATCCGCGTGACGGCTCGTCGCGCACCATTCTGCCCAAGCTGCAGTTCCCGAACGGGATCACCATGGCGGGCGACGGCGAGTCCTTCCTCTTCGCCGAGACCTGGGGCTGCCGGATCAGCCGCTACTGGTTCAACGGCCCCCGCAAGGGGCAGACGGAAGTCGTGATCCCGGATCTTCCGGGTTATCCCGACAATATCAACAAGGCCTCCGACGGCACCTTCTGGTGCGCCATCCTCGGCATGAGGTCGCCCACCTTCGACCTCGCCCAGCGAATGCCGCAATTCCGCCGGCGCATGGTCTACCGCGTGGCAAGCGATGAGTGGATGTATCCGAACATGAACTCCGGCTGCGTCTTCAAGTTCGATCTGGACGGCAAGGTGCTCGACGTTCTGTGGGATCGCGACGGCATCAAGCATCCTTCGATCACCTCGATCCGTGAGCACAAGGGGCGCCTGTTCCTGGGCGGGCTCTTCAACGACCGGATCGGCGTCTACGACATTCCCGGCGCCGACCCGGAATGGACGGGCATCCGGCATTATTGGGGGGGCAAGACCGGTGAGTAACGTCTTTTCCCGCATGTTCGACCGCTTCCGCGGCAGCGGCAGCGCAGCCATCACCCTGCCGCCGATGGACGGCGCAATGCGCCCCAACACCCGCATCGACGAAGCCGAAGAGGTGGCTGCCGTGATGGCTCCGGACAACCTTGCAGAGGGTGCGGATGGCATCCTGCTGTCGTCCGGTGCCCGGTTGCTGAGCCTGGGCCCGTCGAAGAAGACCGATACCGTCTGGACCGCGTCGAGCGACATCGCATGTCTGGCCGCTCATCCTCCGGGTACGCTGGCCGCGGGGCTCGATGAAGGGCGCCTCGTTATCCGGGGCGGGGCGCATGACGGGCGGGCGTTCACCAAATTGGGGGACCTGCCGATCATGTGCCCCACTGCTCTCGCCTTTGCCGATGACAATACGCTCATCGTCTGTCTGGGCAGTCGGGATCACCGGATGAGTGACTGGAAGGTCGATCTGATGACCCACGGCGCCAGCGGCTCGGTCTGGAAGATCGACCTCGCCAGCGGTGCATCAACCTGCATGGCGCAGGGGCTGGCTTTCCCGTATGGCGTCCTTGCGACCGAGAATGGCGATATCGTCGTCTCGGAAAGCTGGCGTCATCGCCTGTTGCGGATATCGCCGGATGGCCGTGTCGAGGTCGTCATCGACGAACTGCCCGGGTATCCGGCGCGATTGGCACGCGCGGGTGAGGACGGGGACTTCTGGCTTTCGATTTTTGCACCACGCACGCAACTCGTCGAATTTGTCCTGCGCGAAGACGAGTATCGCCGCCGCATGGTGGAGACGATCGACCCCGAATACTGGATCGCGCCGTCCCTGCATCATCCGGATTCCTATCTGGAGCCCATGCAGGGCGGCAGCCTCAAGCAGCTCGGGGAACTGAAGCCTTGGGCGCCATCGCGGTCGCTGGGGATCGTGGTCCGTCTGGACGGCAACGGGCATTCCGTCGAGAGCTTGCACTCGCGCGCGAACGGGGTGCGTCACGGCGTAACCAGCTGTCTCCCTACCGGTGATGGCCTGCTGATGACCTGCAAGGGCGGCGATGTCGTCGTGCGAGCGGAGATATAGGAGGATGGCCATGGAGACATCCAAGCTGATCGAAATGCGGTCCGCGACCAAGGAGTACCGCGGGGTCGCCGCGGTCAAGAAGGTCGATTTCACGCTCATGTCCGGCGAGGTCCACGCCTTGCTGGGCGAGAACGGGGCCGGCAAATCCACATTGACGAAGATAATGGCGGGGGTCACCCAGCTGACCGAGGGCGAGATGCTGCTCGACGGCCGACCGGTTACCTTCATGACGCCCGGCGAAGCCCTGTCGAACGGTGTCGCCATGGTGTTTCAGGAAACCAGCCTCGTCCCCAGCATGACGGTCGCCCAGAACCTTTTCCTGGGCGAGGAGAAACTCTTCAACCGGCTTCGCGGCATCTACATCAGCGCCCAGCAGTTCATGCAGTCACTGAACTTCCAGGTGAATCCCTGGGCCGATGTCGCGACGCTCGGCGCCGCCCAGAAACAGATGGTGGAGATCGCGAGGGCCGTGCGCCAGAACGCACGGGTCATCATTTTCGACGAACCCACCGCCACGCTGACGCCCGAGGAGAAGCGGCATTTCTTTGCGCTGATCAAGGACCTCAGGCAGCGGGGCGTTTCGGTGATCTTCATCAGCCACGCCCTCGAGGAAGCCTTGAGCATCGCCGACAGGATCACCGTTCTGCGGGACGGCGAACTGGTGGTGAGCGACACTGTCGACAAGTTCGACCGGGAAAAGATCGTTCAGGCGATGGTGGGCCGCACCCTGTCGGACGATCTCTATCACAGCCATGGCGAGGACACGGTCCGGCGGCCGGGCCGCAAAATTCTGTCGGTGCAGAACCTGTCGATGTCACGCGTCGTCAAGAACACCTCGTTCTCGGTCTATGGCGGCCAGGTCACCGGAATATTCGGCCTGATCGGCTCCGGGCGCACCGAAGCCGCCAAGGTGATCTCCGGCATCTACAAGCGCGACTTCTTTCATGGTGGCGAGGTGAAGCTCGATAACAAGCCCATTCGCTACCGCACACCGCGCCCGGCCGTGCAGGACGGGATCGTCTATGTGACCGAGGACCGAAAGGTCGAGGGGTTTTACGAAAGCATGTCGATAGCCGACAACATCCATCGTGCCGCGCAGGCCGCCAATGTCAGCTCAAGCGTCTTCGTCAGCTATTCCGAGATCAAGGAGATGGCGCAGGAGTGGACCAAGAAACTCAACATCAGGGCCATCAATTCCAATGCGCGCGTCATCGAGCTGTCCGGGGGCAATCAGCAGAAGGTCGTGATCGCGCGGTCGCTGGTGCAGAAGCCCAAGGTGATCTTCTTCGACGAGCCGACGCGCGGCGTCGACGTGGGCGCGATCTCGGAAATTCACCACCTGATCAATACGCTGGCAGAGGAAGGAATAGCCGTCGTGGTAATCTCGTCTTATCTCCCTGAAATCATGAACATATCCGACAGGATCCTCGTCTGCCGCGCCGGGCGCATCGTCGAGGAATTCACCCCCGAGGACGCAACGGAGGAGCGCATCATGTATGCGGCGGTGCACTGATGGCCGGGGGGCGTGCCTCCGCGCCGCCGCCGGGCGGGCGCGTCTGCATCGTCGGCGCGGGTTTCATGGGCTGCGTGATCGCCACGCTCTATGCGCGGCACGGCTATGACGTCGTCATCTGCGACACCCAGCCTGCCATGCTCGAGAGCTTCGCCGAACGCGCGCGGCCGATCGCTGCGAGCTTTTCGGACGACAGCGCCGAGATCGACGCCATGGTGAGCCGGGTGCGCACCGAGCCGTCGCTGGAGGGTGCAGTGGCAGGGGCCTTCATGGTGCATGAAGCAGTGCAGGAGGTTCTGGCGACGAAGCAGGCCGTTTTCGAGGAGTTGGACCGGCTCTGCCCGCCGGAGGTCGTCCTGGCGACCAACACCTCGTCGTTCCTGATTTCCGACATCGCCGAGCGCGTCACCAACCGCGAGCGGGTGGTGGGGATTCACTACATCACACCGGGCCATATCATCCCGGTGATCGAGATCATCCACGGCAGCTTCACGCCGCCCGAATTGATCGAATGGGCGCGGGCCTTCATCCAGTCGATTGATCATGTGGGCGTGGCCTGTCCCGAACGGCCGGGCTTCCTCATCAACAAGATCCAGTTCGCGATGCTGACCGAGATCTACCGCCTGGTCGACGAGGGGCTGGCCAGTCGTGACGACATCGATGCCGCCGTGCGCCTGAGCCTCGGCCCCCGGCTCGCCCTTTGGGGGCCGCTGCTGACCGAGGACCTGATCGTTTCCAAGAAAACCGCTCTGGCCGTGACGGATTCGCTCTACGAACAGACGGGCGACGAGAGCTACAAGGGGCGAAAAGCACTTCGGGACCTGGTGGACCGGGGGGACCTCGGCGTCATGACGGGGCGGGGCTGGTATGCGTTCGAGGGGGACAGGAACGAGACCATCATGGAACGCGACCGGCAACTCACGGCGCTTTTCGACTGGTTACGCGAAGCCAACGCCGTCGATCGCCTCAAGGTCCGTTAGCGGGAAGGGTGCCGCCCCCCTTTGCCGGTCTGGAGGCGTCTCGGTTCCAGACCGGTCAAGCGGAGGCAAAACAGGAGATTCAATAGTGAACATCGTGAAGCAAGCCGATAGCGGCCCCTGGGAGCCGGCACTGCCGACAAACCGTGGCCTCTATTATGGCGGGGCATGGCACGACCCGGTGACGGGAAGCTATGCGCCGACCTTTGATCCCGGCCGGGGCACAACCCTTTGCGACGTGGCGGAGAGCACGGCCGAGGACATCGACAAGGCGGTCGAGGCCGCGCGCGCCGGCTTTCTCGTGTGGCGCGACACGCCACCGCTGGAGCGCGCGCGAATTTTGAAGGAGATCGCGCGGATCCTGCGCGACAACGCCAGGGAACTGGCAACCATCGACGCGGCCAATTGCGGCAATCCCGTTGCCGAAATGATGGGGGACGCGCGGATCGCGGCGGCCCAGACCGAGTTTTTCGCCGGGCTGGTGACGGAAATTAAGGGCGCGACCATTCCCATGGGGCCGGATGCGCTGAACTACTCGATCCGCCAGCCGCTCGGCGTTGTGGCGCGTATCGTCGCCTTCAACCACCCGTTCATGTTCGTCGCCGGCAAGATGGCGGCGCCGCTGGCCGCCGGCAATGCGGTGATCATGAAACCGCCGGCGCAGGCGCCACTATCGTCGCTGCGGCTTGCCGAACTGGTTGGAGACCTGTTGCCTCCGGGTGTATTCAACGTGATCCCTGGCGGCACGGCACCGGGCGCGGCGCTGGCCGGTCATGCGGGCGTCGACAAGGTGACGCTGATCGGCAGCGTTCCGGCGGGCCGCGCGGTGATGCGCTCGGCAAGCGATACCGTCAAGCCCGTGCTCCTGGAACTGGGCGGCAAGAACGCACTGATCGGCTTCGGTGATTCCGATCCCGATGCCGTTGCCAGGGCCGTGGTCGGCGGCATGAACTTCACCTGGTGCGGGCAGTCCTGCGGTTCGACCAGCCGCGCGTTCCTGCATGCCGACATTCACGACGCGGTTGTCGAACGGGTGCGCGAGGCCGCGTCCAGGTTCAGGCCGGGCATCCCGACCGATCCGCAGACGACAATGGGGGCGATCGTCAACAAGGCACAGCACGAGCGCGTCCTGTCCTACATAAGATCGGCGAAGGAAGAGGGGGCCACGCTGGTCTATGGCGGCAATGTCCCCGACGACCCGGCGCTCAAGGACGGCTTTTATGTCGAGCCGACGATCTTCTCAGACGTCAGGGCGACCATGCGCATCGCGCGCGAGGAAATCTTCGGCCCCGTGCTCGCGGTGTTCAAGTGGGACGACGAGAGTGCGATGATCGAGGATGTCAACAGCCTCGAATACGGCCTGACCTGCTCCATCTGGACGCGCGACCTGGAGACGGCGCACAGAACCGCCCAGGCGGTCGAGGCGGGTTTCGTGTGGATCAACGAGGTCTCGAAGCATTTCATCGGCGCGCCTTTCGGCGGCGTGAAGCAGTCGGGGATCGGCCGCGAGGAGTCGATCGAGGAACTCCTCGGCTTCACGCACGAAAAGAACATTCACGTGAACCTGGCAGGCCAGCCACGCGCATAGCCGGCGCATAGGGCAGGGCCTGCCGACACACCTTCTCTCAATTGCGTGTTATTAAAGGAGGAACCGCAATGAACATCATGAAAAGTGCAGCCGTTGCAGTTGCCGCGATCGTCTCCGCATCGGGGACATCGCAGGCACAGGATCTTCGTCTTCTGTCGAGTTGGGATTCCAGCTACGCCGCGGTGAGCGAAGTCCTGGTGCCGTTTGTCGAAGCGCTCAAGGAGAAGACGGCGGCCGATATCGACATCAATGTGATGGGCCCGGAGACAGTGCCGCCTTTTGAGCAACTCGACCCGGTGGGCCGGGGCCTTTTCGACATGCTGTTCACCAACGGCGCCTATCATTTCAACGAGATCTCCGTCGGCATGACGCTCGACGCCATGAGCGGCGATACCGAAGCGCTGCGCGAGGGCGGCGTCTGGCAGGCGGCCGACGCCCGCTATCAGGAGATGGGGCTGAAGCTGATAGCCGTGCTCTACGACCTGAACGGATATCACATCATGCTCAAGGAGCCGGTGACAGGCGACGGTCTTGCCGGACGCCGTATCCGGGGTACGCCCATCTATCACCCGGTGATCGAAGCCCTTGGCGGTTCGCCGGTCGTCCTGTCGGGCGGGGAGATCTATCCCTCGCTGGAGCGCGGCGTGGTGGACGGAGCGGCCTGGCCGACGGTCGGCGCGGTCGCCTACAAGTGGTACGAGGTCGCCGGCTACATGATGCGCCCCACCTTCGGTCAGGTATCGCATATGGTCCTGATGAATCTCGATACCTGGAATGGGCTGGACGAGGCGACCCGCTCCGAAATCGAGGCCACTGCGCGTGAATTCGAGCTCGAGGCGAACAGGATTTTCAACGGTCTCGCCGACAAGGAGCGCGAGACGCTCGAGGCCAACGGCATGCAAGTCACCGACCTGAGCGAAGAGATGGTCACGAAACTCCGTGATGCGTTCTTCAAGGGAACCCTCGACCTTGCCGCGACCAAGAGCGGCGATGCGGTCGAAGAAATTCGCACCCTTGCGATCAATGCCGGCCTGGATCAGTAGTTTTTGGCGGGACATTGCTGGACCCGTACCTGCACACCGGGCGAGCCTGCCCGGTGTGATCAGGGTCGGGGTCAATGATCTCATGCAGGCCTGTCGGTTGGAAAGCATGGACGGATGAAACAGATACTGAGAGTGCAGGACGCTGTCGCTTTGTCGGGCTTCGTCATTGGCGCCGGCGCTCTCGGTGCCATCGTCGTGATCTACGCATACGAGGTCATCTCGCGGTATGTTTTTGGAGCGCCGACCCTGTGGGCCAGCGATACGGTATCGTTCCTGCTGCTGATTTCGGTGTTTGCGACTGCGCCGTGGCTCACCCGCGAAGGCGGGCACGTCGCCGTGACCATTGTTCCGGACCTGGTTCCGTCGGCGCGCGATTTCATTATCCGGGCCGGGCTTTTCGTGACGGCGCTCGTCTGCCTTTGGGCGACGTGGATATGCTTCGGTGAAACCCTCTATCTCTTCAAGCGCGGCACGACGACACTGACGACGTTTCGAATCCCCAAATGGACGCTTATGGCCTTCATCACCTATGGCCTGCTGAACTCCGGCCTCTACTTCCTGCGCCTGGCATTCGGGGGAAGCCAGGCGGAGACGCAAGATGGTTGAGGGTATCTCGGCCGTTCTGATCGGCGCTGGTCTTCTGCTCGGCCTCATGGCGACCGGCATCCCTGTATTCGCTGCCTTTCTCACCGTCAATCTCGTCGCGGTCGCCGTCATCATGGGACCGGTCGGCTTCGGGATGTTTGCCAACAGCCTCTACGAAACCACGACCACCCAGTCTCTGGTGACGATTCCGCTTTTCATCCTGATGGGCGAGATCCTCTTCAGGTCAAACGCGGTCGAGGTGTTGTTCCACTCGATCGACACGCTGGTCGGACGCGTCAGGGGACGGCAATACGTGCTGTCGATCGTTCTGGCTACGGTGTTCAGCACGCTTTCCGGTGCTGCGATGGGAGTGGCAGCCATGCTGGGCCGGTCACTGCTCCCGGGCATGATCGCGCGCGGATATGATGCGAAGCTCTCGGCGGGCACGATTCTCGCGGGGGCGAGCCTCGCGCCGCTCATCCCGCCAAGCGTCCTTGTCATCATCATCGGCACGCTCGCCGGCGTGTCGATCGCAGGTCTCCTGATCGCCGGCATCCTGCCCGGCCTGATGTTCGCGGTGATCTTTCTGATCTACTGTTTCGTGCGCATCTGGCTCGACCCGTCGCTAGCCCCGCAGGAGACCAACTCCGGTCCTGGTCCCTCGATGCGCGAGAAGCTTCTCGCACTTCTGCGGATCATCCCCTTCTCGATCATCATCCTGATGGTGATGGGCCTGATTCTGATGGGCGTCGCGACGCCGACGGAGGCAGGTGCGATGGGTGTGATCGGCGCGATCATCACAGCTGCGATCTACCGTAATCTGTCGCTTGATACGATCGTCGGATCGCTGGCGTCCTCGGCCAAGGTTTCGGCCATGATCCTGGTCATCATGGCCAGTTCCAAGCTCTTCAGCCAGCTTCTTGCCTTCACCGGCGGTGCAACCGCGATGACCGAGTGGGTCGTGGGGCTGGAGGCGTCGCGCTGGGTCATGCTGTTTCTGCTGATGGCCTTGCCCTTCGTCCTCTGCATGTTCGTGGACCAGATTGCGCTCATGCTGATCGTCATTCCCATCTACCTGCCGATCATTGAACGGCTCCAGTTCGATCCGATCTGGTTCTGGCTCCTGTTCCTCGTCAATATCACGGTCGGCGGAATGACACCCCCCTTCGGCTACACGCTGTTTGCGCTCAAAAGCGCGTGGAAGGAGGCGACGTTGGCCAAGGTGTTTTCGGCTGCCTGGCCCTTCGTCCTGCTCTATGTCCTGGGGATGGTCATACTCGCCCTTGTTCCGGGATTGACGACCCTTCTGCCGTCGATGCTCTGACGTAACCGCGTCTTGCTTCCGGACTTGCTGCGCTATTACGAAAGCTTCAATGGCACGTCCACCGGCAGCATGAACCCGGCGAAGAACTCGGCCGTTTCGTGATGGGCATCGAAGGGAAGCACATGGGCGACATATTGGTCCGGCCGCACGATCACCAGGCAACCGTTCTTGCGGTCGATGCTGCGCAGGTCGAAAATGTCCAGGCTGGTTTTCGTATCAGGGCAGAACATCTTCTCGTAGTCGATCAGCCCGAGCCGTCCCTTTGCCGGCTTGAGGAAAGCCGGCAGTTTCTCAAGCGCGAGGTCGCGTGTTCCCTGCTGGAAGACCACCCTGACATCAATGACGGAATCGATATCTTCGCCGTCGCGCGTATAGCGGCTGACCGGTGATGCCGGATCGTCGGCGAGGAAGCGGCAAAGCCTGACCAGCGCCGAATCCTCAACGGCGGGATATTCATCCGGGCAGAAGGCGAAGAGGCGCCAGCGCGCATCGGCTGCGATGGCAATACCAAGTTCCATCGCCTTGGCATCGGCAAGCCGTACCACGGGTGCGGAGTGGAAGCGCGTCCCGATCTGGAAGCCCGGCGCCAAGGCTTGCCAGGTGGCATCGCCCGTCAGGGCAGATGGCTTATAGGTCACCGACATGCCTGCCGTGTAGCGGCCGTGCTGGATGAAGTAGCTCTGGAATTTCGGCGCATTTCCATCTTCGCCATCACCCGATTCCGGTGGTTCACTCATGATGCGCGACCATTCCCGGTCGAAGTCGATCAGGTCCTGGGCCACCGCCTGCCGTTCGGCCGAATAGGAATGCAGGACTTCCGGCGCAAGGTGGCCGTGCAAGACCCCTGCCAGTTTCCAGCCGAGATTGAATGCATCGCCCATTGATACGTTCATTCCCTGTCCGGCTTTCGGACTGTGGGTATGGCAGGCGTCGCCACAGATGAAGACATGCGGCAGCCGGCCGACAACATTCTCGGCCGGCACGTCGTCGAACTTGTCGGTAAGCCGCTGGCCGATCTCGTAGACGGACCACCAGGCAACCTCCTTCACATCGATGGAATAGGGGTTGAAAATGCGTTGCGCCGCCGCGACCAGATGATCGATGGTGATGTTGCGGCTTGTGACCCGCTCCCCCTCCTTGAGCTTGTCGAGTTCGATGTAGAGCCTGATCAGGTAGCCGCCTTCGCGCGGAATGACGATGATGTTTCCTTCACCGGCCGACTGGATCAGCGTCTTGCAGCGGATGTCAGGAAAATCGGTAACGGCAAGCACGTCCATGACGCCCCAGGCCTGATTGGCGGAATCGCCGGCAAGCTCGCGCCCGATGGATTTGCGCACCGCGCTTCTTGCACCGTCGCAGCCGACCACGTAGCGCGCACGCGCCGTCAGCGTCTCGCCCTCCCGGCCGGGTTCGACGTATTCCAGCACCGCGGTCACCGGATGGTCGCCGCCAGCCGGATCGACCGTCAGGCCGGCAAGCTGAAGCGAATAGTCAGGTTCCAGCCGTGACGGCGAATTGCGCATGATGTCGAGGTACATGTCGTGGACACGCGCCTGGTTGAGGATCATGTGCGGCATTTCGGACAGTCCGTCCTCGACGTCCTGAATGCGGCCGTTGCGGACGATGCGGTCCGGCTGGCCGGGGTCCGGTTTCCAAAAGGTCGTCTCGTTGACCCAGTAGCCCTGCTGCATGACCTTGGCGGCAAAACCGAAGGCATTGAACATCTCCATCGAGCGGCAGGAAATGCCGTCGGCCTGGCCCTTCTCCATGGGACCGTCCTTGCGCTCGACGATGCGTGTCGTGATGTCGGGAAAGCGCGAAAGCTGCGCGGCGAGCGTCAGCCCCGCCGGACCGGACCCGACAATGAGGACATCCACCGGTTCGGCGAAGTCAGGATCACAAATCGGCCGGCCCTGAGCCGCCTCGGCGATCTCCGGATCGCCGGGCCGAAAACCATCGCAATGATACTGCATGCCCGCTCTCCCGGATCGAATATTAATAAGTCTACATATTATTTATCAAATACCGCCGCTATACAAATAGTATGTATCGCTATCATTCTTGCATTATGTTGCAGCCATGACCGCCGTTTCCAAAATGCCTGGCCACCTGATCCGGCGCCTGCATCAGATTTCGACCCGGGTCTTCACGGCGCGCGTCAAGGAGGCGGGTTTCGACCTGACGCCTGTACAGTTTGCCGCTCTTGACGTAATCCGGCGCCACCCCGGCCTGGATCAGGCGAGGCTGGCGGATGCCGTGGCCAAGGACCGCGCGACGATAGGCGCGGTGGTAGACCGGCTGGAGCGCAAGGGCCTCGTGGCGCGCGATGTCAAAGTGCGCGACCGGCGCGCCCGCCAACTCGTTTTGACAGACAAAGGCGAAGCGTTGATCGCCGGGCTTTATCCGGTCGTGGAGAAACTCCAGGCGGAAATCCTGCCGGGCCTGACCCGGGCCGAACATGACCGGTTCGTCGAACTGGCGGCGAAGGCGGCCAGGGCCGCGACCGCAACATCGCTGGCGAAATCATCTGCGCAGTCCGGATACCTGACGAAATAAGCGGAGTTTCGGAAAGACGGGTCCAATGTCGGCTGCGCGAGCCTCATGCGCGTGTCAGCCAGACACCCAGGCGGCGGGTCAGAAACGGCACGATGAACGCGGTCGTAAGTCCTGTCAGGACGGTGGCGACGACGAAGAGTCCCAACGCCTCGGGAAGCAGGCTGGTAACCGGTTTAAGCAGCATAACCAGCACGATCAGGGCCGGATAGACCGCCAGCATGCTGATAAGCCACCGCTTCCACAATGGGGGCGGTTTGGGTGTGCTGGGCAGGGACACGACCGGTTCGAACCAGATGTTTGTCCCGGCCGCATATTGTCTCGAGACATCCGCGATGGCCATCTGTTCGATTTCGCCGAGGAGGCTCAGCCTTTCGGGGGAATCGCGCCACTTTTCCAGCGCCTCCACGCTTTGGAAGCGGGCGAGAACGTAGAAGTCGGTCCCAAGGCCGCCATCGCGACGGATCACGTCCAGGCTGAGGAACCCGTCCGCCTTTTCCAGCCGGCTGTTCATCAGCGACAGCTTTGCCGCGCATTCGTCGGCATCGCCATGACGCACGCGAAGCGCGACCAACAGGCGGCCCGCCTTGCCGTCAAGAACCTCTGCTTTCATCATAATCCCGTCCCGTGTTCTTTCTCACGCTACGTGGGCAATGGACCTTCGGCGGCGTGGATTCCATTGCACCCGATAACCGGGAGGCATGAAGCTGCCGACGTCCGGCAGGGCATCCTTGAGCAGAAACCCGCCTTGGGCAGAAAGCAGCTTCACGCCCTCGGTGTGAAGGTGTTTCAACGCGTCTTCTTTCAGGAGATTCCCATGTCCAGGCCAATATCGAAGGATGGCGCACCCATCGTGATCTTCGAGGTTGAAATGAAGTCCACACCGGTTTCCGCGATCGACCGCACGGTGTTCAAGTCGACGCCGCCGGACGCCTCCAGCTTGACGCGCCCGTCATTGTTCCGTTTGTTGATCGCGACAGCCTCGGCCAGGGTCTTGGCAGGCATGTTGTCCAGCAGAACCGCGTCCGGACCGCTCGCCAGGGCCTCCTCCAACTGCTCGAGCGTGTCGACTTCGATTTCAACCTTCACCAGCGGGCCGACATAAGCGCGGGCTGCCTTGACGGCGCCCGCGACGCTGCCGCTCACGGCGATATGGTTGTCCTTGATCAGGACCGCATCGTCGAGACCGAAACGGTGGTTCGTTCCACCGCCGCAGCGAACGGCGTATTTGGCGAACACCCGGTCGCCGGGAATGGTCTTGCGCGTGCAGCTAATTCTGGCGCGCGTGTGCCGCACTTCCGAGACGAAGGCGGCGGTATGGGTGGCGATGCCGGACAGGTGCATCATGTAGTTGAGCGCCACCCGTTCGGCAGAGAGCACGGCACGTGCGCTTCCCTGAATCGTGGCAATCACGTCGCCTTTGGCGACCTCCATGCCGTCCTGAATGCTTATCTGGAAATCAAGCGCCGGCTCCATGAGCCGGAACGCTGTCCTGGCGGCATGGACGCCGCAGACGACACCCGCTTCGCGCGAGACGAGTTCCCCTTTGGCCATGGCATGGTCGGGCACGGTCGATACGGTCGTGATATCTCCCGCGCGGCCGAGATCTTCGAGCAGCGCCGCACGCACGGCATCGTCGACGATCAGCTGTGGCAGGGCAAACGGGGCATTCAACAGGGCCATTGCTGTACCTCTTTTCGTTCCGGCAATGTGATGAGGGTCGGCGCTGCGCCAAAAGAACACCATCCCGAAGGATATCCCCCGGGATGGTGTTACATGCGACGTGTTCGATTGAGTCGGTCGATTGATGCACGGCGCTATTCGGCCGCTATCATCTCCCCGTTCTCGCTGAGCGTCCGCCAATCCATCTCCTTTGGATAGACGCCTTCGCGCGAGGCGATCGTCGACTGACGAACCTTGGGTTCTTCGGTCCCGATCGCGGTGCCGCCCTCGGCGACCTTGCGCGCCGCATCGACCATCAGACGCCGGAACTCGACGATTGCAAGATCGGATGCGCCAAGGGTGTCGATGGACCGGTCGGCGATCGGTCCCTGGGTCACCCACATGGCGATATCCTGGTTGGGAATGCCCTGGATGCCTGTGAAGTTGCCGAGCTTCATGGCCTTCCTGTCCTGCAGGAACCAGTTCTCGGCACTGCGCACGGGTTCCCACTTGTCATTGACGTCGATACCCTTTTGCGCGTGGGCGAATTTCCGCCATTCCTCGGTCGACGGTACGGTACCGTTACGCGGCCCCCAGGCGATGAAATGGAAGGCTGTCGTCACGTCGTCGATGGGAACGATCACGCTCGCAACATTGTACATGTTGTTCGGCGGGATCAGCGAATAGTAGGGCGCAATGAACTCCGTGATGCGCAGGTAGTTGTGCGTATCGGCATTCTTGATCGGCCGCCGGATGGCCGCGTAGTGGAACCCGTAACTGGTCGTCTGGGTCTGCATGCGCGGCGACTTGTCCGTCGACGGCCTGTACCACGACTTGTCGTCGGCCGCCGCGCCCTCGACGCGGGCCGGAACCATGTCGGACGAATGCAGGCTGGACGAATGGGCGCTGTCGATCTGGCCTTCGTGAATCTGCGCCCAGTTGCAGGGAATGCGGATCTTCAGGATCGAAACCTGCGTATCCTCGTTCGGAGCGAAAGCCGGCGGTTCGAATTCCGGCATGGTCTCCTTGTCGCCGAACCATGCCCAAACGAAGCCGCCCCATTCCTGCACCGGATAGGAGCGATGCTTGATCTTCTCCATGAGCGGGCTGCCTTCCGGCTCCGAGGACATGGCGACGATGTTGCCGTCGACGTCCATCTTCCAGCCATGGTAGAGGCAGCGCAAGCCGCATTCCTCGTTACGCCCGAGGACGAGCGACGCGCGCCGATGCGGGCAGAGCTCGTCGAGCAGGCCAAGTTTGCCATCCGTGTCGCGAAATGCGACATAGCGCTCGCCCAACACCTCGACGAGCAGGGGATCGCCATCGGGCTCGGCAACTTCCTCGATGAGGCAGACGGGCGTCCAGTGCTGACGCATCAACTGTCCCATCGGCTTGTCCGGGCCGACCCGTGTGAGAATGTCATTTTCTTCGGGCGTGAGCACAGCCTTCTCCTCCAATCTAGTTAGCAATCTAAGCAACATAAATTACCGGGGTGCATCCGTCCAGCGATTGACACAAAATAGTTAGCTTTCTAAGTAGACTTTCAGTTGGAGGAAAACCCGCTCATGAGCCAAGCTGACGAAGCCATTCCCATGACGGTGGCGAGCCGCCGCATGCTGACTCCCACCATTGCCGAATTCACGCTTGTCCCGACAGCCGGCGGAAGTCTGCCGAGCTACGGTCCGGGGGCGCATGTCACGGTGAAGACACCGTCAGGAGCCATGCGGCGTTACTCTCTGGTCGGTCCTGGCCAGGATCCGGAAAGCTATATCATTGCGGTCAAGCTGGAGCCGGAGTCGCGCGGCGGCTCGAAGTCCATGCACGAGGAGGTATTCGAGGGCAGCGAATTGCTGGTGGAAGCGCCGGAGAACGAGTTTCCGATCAAGGACGCGCCGAAATACCTGCTGATCGCCGGCGGCATCGGGGTGACTCCGATCATTGCGATGGCACGGTATGTCGACGAGAAGGGCAAGCCGCTCAAGATCATCTACTGCACGCGCAGCGCGGAGGATGCGGCCTATCTCGACGAGCTTAAAGAGACGTATGGCTCGCGCATTGAATCCTACGGACCCACCCTCATCGTGCATCACGATGGCGGCGACTCTTCAAAGGTCTACGATTTCTGGGATCATTTCGCCAACCCGCGCAACATTCATGTCTATTGCTGCGGACCGAAGCCGCTGATGGACGAAATCAAGGCGATTTCGGGCCACTGGCCGGAAGGGCGCGTGAATTTCGAGGATTTCAAGCCGGTCGAGGTGATCCGCCCCGATGACCAGGAGTTCGAGGTCGAACTCGCAAAGACCGGCAGGACTATCACCGTGCCGGCCGACCGTTCGATCCTCGAGTCGATCCGCGACAACGGCTTGCCGACCGTCAGCTCCTGCGAGAGCGGCACGTGTGGTACCTGCAAGACCCGGCTCATCTCCGGCGAAGTGGATCACCGCGACATGGTGCTGATGGACGAGGAGAAGGACGATTTCATCATGATCTGTGTCTCGCGGGCGCGAAGCGGGAAGCTCGTCATTGACCTCTGATCGCGATCCGGTCGGCATCGGAGTCATCGGGCTGGGGCGCGGCTTCGTTCTTATGTTGCCGGCTTTCCGGGCCGATCCGCGTGTTCGCCTTGTGGCGGCCTGCGCGCCGCGCGAGGAATCGCGCACGGCGTTTCGGAACGAGTTCGGCGGCAGCGCTTACGCCGACGTGGACAGCCTGTGCGCCGACCCGGCAGTCGAGATCGTCTATGTCGCCACGCCGCACGGGCTGCACTGCGAACATGTGGTCGCCGCCGCGAAGGCGGGCAAACACGTTTTCGTCGACAAGCCGATCGCGATTGCGATCGAGGACGCGGTGCGCATGGTCGAGGCATGCCGTAAGGCCGGCGTGCAGTTGATCGTCGGCCCCAGCCACAGCTTCGATGCGCCGGTCGGCCTTGCAAGGCGGCTGATCGACAGCGGCGAATTCGGCCAGGTGCGCATGATTAACGCCTTCAACTACACGGATTTTCTCTATCGGCCGCGCCGGCCGGAGGAATTGCGTACCGAAGAAGGCGGCGGCGTGCTTTTCTCGCAAGGTGTCCACCAGATCGACATCGTCCGGCTTCTCGCCGGCGGCATGGCCGACAAGGTGTTCGCGATGACCGGGAAATGGGATCCGGACCGGCCGACGGAAGGCGCCTACAGCGCCCTGGTGTCTTTCGCCGGCGGCGCGTTCGCCTCGCTGACCTATTCGGGCTATGCCCATTTCGACAGCGACGAGTGGATGAACTGGACGGGCGAACTCGGCAGCGAGAAAAACCCGCAGGCTTACGGTGACGCACGCCGCAAACTCGCAACGGTTTCGTCCCCGGAAGAAGAGGTGAGGCTCAAATCGGCGCGCACATATGGTTCCGGTGACATGCCGAAGCCGGCATCCAGGCACGAGCATTTCGGGCCGGTGATCGTCTCATGCGATCGCGCCGATCTGCGCCTTTCGCCGCAAGGCGTGCACGTCTATGGCGACACCGAGCGAAGATTTGTCGCCGCACCGGAGCTTCTTTATCCCCGCAAGGAGGTCGTCGACGCGGTGGTCGCCGCGACCCGCGACGCACGGCCGCCGGCGCAAACCGGTGCCTGGGGCCTGGCCAGCCTGGAGATTTGCCGGGCGATCCTTTCGGCGGCCGAAACCGGGGAGCCGGTGACGCTGAAACATCAAACGGGATTGGAGACGACGACATCATGAGTGACCTCAATCTGTCCATCGCGATGGGCGACTACGACCGTACGCGCGCTATTTACGATGGCCGGGTGAAGATCGACGGCGTCGATCCGACCTGCATGCTGCTGTCGCCGGAGGAGATGTTTTTCCGTGCCTTCCGCCACCAGGCGTTCGATATCAGCGAACTTTCCATTTCGTCCTATTCGATCTCGGTGGCGCGCGGCGATCCCCATTACATAGCGATCCCGGTCTTTCTTTCGCGGGCGTTTCGGCACACCTCGATCTACATACGCAACGACCACGGTATCGACAGCCCGGCGGACCTGCGGGGCAGGCGTATCGGCATCGCCGAGTATCAGCTTTCCGCCAATGTCTGGTTCAGGGGCATTCTCGAAGAGGAATACGGCGTCAAGCCCTCCGAGATCGAATGGGTGCGCGGCGGTATGGACACGCCCGGGCGCCCCGAGAAGATCAAGGTCGAACTCCCCGCCGACATCCGCATGACGGATGCGCCGCAAGGCGGCACGCTGAACCAGATGCTCATGGACGGTGAAATCGACGGTTTCGTCGGCCCGCGCTCTCCGCGCTGTTTCGACGAACGGCATCCCAGGATCGGCCGCCTCTTCCCCGACACGATCGCCGAGGCCGAGGCCTATTACCGCAAAACCGGCATTTTCCCCATCATGCATGTGCTCGGCGTGCGCCGGTCCCTCGCAGACGCCCATCCGTGGTTGCCGGGGGCGCTGCTGAAGGCGTTTTCCCAAGCCAAGAATCTTGCTGAAACCGCCTTGTCGGATACGTCGGCGACTAAGGTCACCATGCCCTTCGTGGAGGACAATCTGGCGCGCGCCCGTGCGCTGATGGGCGGCGACATCTGGCCCTATGGCCTCGACGTCAACCGCAAAACGCTGGAGAAGTTTCTGGAATATCACAATGCACAGGGCCTATCTCCGCGAAAGGTCGCCGTCGAAGAACTTTTCCATCCCGCTACTGTCGAGGCGTATAGCCTCTGAAAGGGCGCACAGGAAAGGAACACGTCATGAAGTTCAATCCAGGCGATATCGTCGAGATCGAAACCCCGAGCGGAAACGCCTATGTCCAGGTGACACACAATCATGCCTCCTATCCCGAGACCGTGCGCGTGCTTCCAGGCCGGCACCAGAAGCGCCCTGAAGATTTCAACGTCCTGGTACGCTCGAAAAGCGACTTTGTCGCGATATTGACGCTGGGCGGTGCGATGAAGAGTGCACGCATCAAGGGAGAGAAGGTGGGGAGCGTGGCAGTTCCCCCCGAGCATAAGGCCTTTCCGACCTTTCGCATGCCCATCCGCGACAAACAGGGCGGCATCGCCTATTGGTGGCTGTGGGACGGCGAGGGGCTGAGCTACATAACCGAACTGGACGAAAAGACATCCGATCTGCCGATGCGTGAAGTGATGTCCATAAACACCTTCATGGAAAAGCTCGGCTGAAGGCAGGTTACGGCTTGCGGACTATTTGGCGGTCTCCGCGTCGCCCTCCATGCGGGCCAGCAGGTTGTCCTGCACGGTCTTGAGATAGCCAAGAAACGCAGATCTTTCCTGCGGGGACAGCCCGGCGACCGCGTCGTTGACGACCTCTTTTGCCAGGGGCATCAGTTCAGCGCGTAAGGCTTTGCCCCGCCGGGTCAGGAATATATTGATCTTCCGGCGGTCGTCCTTGTTCTTGACGCGCCGGACGAGTCCGCTGCGCTCCATTGAATTGATCGCGGTAAGCGTCGTAGGCTCCATCGTGCCGACGACGAGCGATAGTTCGCGCTGCGTCAGGCCGTCTTGATGCCACAGCGCACGCAAGAAATACCACATGCCTGGCGTTACCCCGTATGGCTCGATTTCTTGCTGCAGATAGCGTTGAAGGAGGCGATGGGTCTGACGGACCTGGTAGCCGACGCTTTCATCGAAAGGCAACACCGCACTGTCATTGGCGACTGCTTGTCTGTCGGCGTCTTGCTTGTCCATTGTCTGCGATCCCTTCACCTGCGCGTTTATTGCGCATTGAAGAATATCGCAATCCTCCAGGTGTCATTCCCCGACTTCCGGCTCCGCCGCCACCTCTTGTGCGCCTCCTGTGAATTTTGCGATCAGAACCCCCAGGATCAATACGGCGACCGCGATGGCGACCGTAAGGTATCCGGCCGCGAGAAAGAGAACACCCGAAGCCAGAAAGGCAAGACGCGACAGCGCTGGCAGGTGCCGGTTCCAATATCCCTCGACTGCCACGGCGACCATCACCAGTCCCATGATCGTGCTCGCCGTCGTCAGGACAATCTCGGCCACGCTGCCTTGCAGCAGCAGGCCCTGATTGTAGACGAAACAGAAGGGTATCAGAAATGCGCCGATCGCGATCTTCACGGATTGGGCGGCGATCTTGAGCGGGTTTTCGTCGGCGATGGCGCTTGCCGCATAGGCGGCGACCGCCACCGGCGGCGTGAGGGCCGACATAACCGCGAAATAGAGCAGGAAGAGATGTCCTGGCAGGTCTTCCACCCCGAGCGCGCGCATCACCGGCGAGATCAGCACGGCGGCGAGAATATAGGCGCTCGGCGTCGGCATGCCCATGCCGAGCAGCGTCGTCAGAAGGGCCGCGATTGCCAGCGACGAGAAGAGGTCGGTGCCCGACAACAGGAATACGAGTGCGCTGAACTTCGACGCGAGCCCCGTCATGGTGATCCCGCCGATCACCAGGCCCGCCGCGGCGCAGGCTCCGGCCACCGGTACGGTGCGCAAACTGGTCTCGGCGAGTATGTCGTATATCTTTTTCGGCGAAAGACGCGTGTTGGCGCGGAACATCGAGACGATGAGAACGGCGGTGACACCATAGACGGCGGCATAGGTGGGCGTGTAGCCCTCGACCAGGGCCCAGGTAATCGCCACGAGCGGGACGATGAACAGGCCGCCCTCGCGCAAGGTTTCGCCGAGCGACGGGATTTCCGAGCGGTCGACACCGGCCAGTTTGTTGCGCTTGGCGCGCAGATGCACCTGAAGATAGATCGGGATGTAATAGAGCAGCGCCGGGATGAGAGCCGCGAAGGCGATGTCGACATAATCGATGCCGGTATATTCCGACATGATGAAGGCTGCGGCGCCCATCACCGGCGGCAACAGGCTTCCCCCGGTCGAAGCGGCAACCTCGACCGCACCCGCGAATGTCGCGCGATAGCCCATCTTCTTCATCATGGGGATCGTAATGGCGCCCGTCGTCACCACGTCGGATGTCGGGCTGCCGGAAATCGTTCCGTAGAGACCCGATGAAATGACGGCGATCTTGGCGGGGCCGCCGGGCGAGCGGCCGGTCAGATATGCGGCGATGTTGAAGAAGAACGCCGATCCGCCGGCATAGGACAGGGTTGTGCCGAACAAAACGAAAAGGAATGCGTAAGTCGCTGCGACACGCAGCGGTACGCCGAATAGCCCGTCTGTCGTGAAGACCGTGATGTCGAGAAAATGCTGATACGTGATCAGGCCATGCCCGAATGCGCCTCCCAGACGATCGCCGAACAGGTTATAGGCGAGAAAAACCAGCACGATGGCCGTCAATCCGACGCCGACCGTGCGCCGCATGGCCTCGATCGTCAACACCAGGATCAGCGAAGCGAATGCGACATCGTAGGTGGAAAGCGGATCGAGCAGCGTGATACGCTGCGCGATGGCCCCGGCCTGGGATACGAAATAGATGCCGGTGATTGCCGCCAGCAACGCTAATACCCAGTCGAAAAAAGGAATTCGCTCCCGATCGGAACCTGCCGACGGCCCGATCAGCATGAAGGTGAGGACGAGCATCAGGGACAGGAACGTCATGATGAGCGTCAGCGAGTCGGCGCGTGAAAACGCGGCCGCGTAGACGGTCCACACGGCAGTTCCGGCGGCGACGGCCTTGACGGCATGGCCAACCCCACCGGGCGGCGATCGACGGACGCCGGTGTCGAAGAAAATGCTGATCATTGATTTAGTGCCGTTTTTCCTGACAATAATTGACCAACGCGCCGGGACGCCTTTCGCCCCGGCGCAACGTTAAGACGGTCAGTAACCCGCTTCCTCGAAGACCTTCTTGGCAGCGGGATGGTAGGGCACGGTCTTCGCGCCGGCCATGAGTTCGATGTCGAGTGGCGCCATCGCCTTGTGGACGCCGTTCAACTGGTCGACATTGTCCACCAGCGCCTTGGTGATGTCGTGGACCATTTGCTCGTCGGCGTCGGATCTCACGAACAACTGCGCCGAGACCGTCACCGTGAGAACGTCCTGGCTTGTCCAGTCATAAGCGTCGTTCTTGATCGTGAACGGCAGGATATCCCACTCGTCGATCACCTTCTGGGCGTTTTCCTCGGAAATCGGCAGAAGCGTGACGTCGATGGCGGATGCCAGTTCGCGGATTGAGCTGTGGTTTACGAACAGCGAATTGATGATCATGTCGACACGGCGGTCGCGCATCAGATCGCCTTGTTCGCCGGATGCCGCGAACTGCACGTCACCGCCCCAGGACTTGATGTTGTCCACGCTGGCGCCAATCGCGTTGAGCATGGATTCGCCGACATCACTGACGACGTTGCCACGCTTGTTGAGGGCGATGCGGATCGGCAATTTTTGCGCCGTGACGTCCTCGAGCGTCTTGAGGTTGTGCTCCTTGGCGTAGTCGGCGTTGACGATGGCCTGCATCGGCGCCCAGGTGTAGAGCTGCGCCACCGTCGCCATGCTGTCGATCGGCGCCTTGAACGGGGGCTTGCCGGCAAGGGCCAGCTTGGCTTCCGCGTCGTGAATGATCGCCACGTCGCACGTGCCGTTGTCGAGCAGAGCCACATTGGCAAGTCCGCCGCCGGATGTTTGGTAGGTCACCGTCGATCCCGGGAACGACTTCTTGACGGCAGCATCCACGCCGGCGCCCAGAAGGCTCCAAAGTCCGCCCGGGCTCGCACCGCACAGCGTCACGTTATAGGTTGCCGCCTGGGCGCCGCCCGCGGCGAACAGGAATACTGCTGCTGCGCCCGCAAGGGCGCCCGCAATCATTTTTCTCATCGATTTCCTCCCGAACGCGCAATCATTAGATTGCTAACTTATCGAGCATAGGACGCCTGAATCGAACTTGTCAATCGAGCTTGCCGGCAATTTCTGCATGCTCGACATGCGACTGGAATCGGGATATGGCCATTGTTCTTAGAATACTAAGTACACGGCGGGTCGATTGACCGGGCTATCGCCATGACGACGCGGACATCATTGGCGGTGAATTTGCTTTGACGGGAGAACTTCTTGCACTCGGTGCCGCATTCGCCTTCGGAATGTCGAGCGTGGCTATCGCAAAGGGTGCGCGAAAGGCCAGCGCCGAGAGCGGGGTTTTTCTTTCCGCAATCTTAACCGGGGTGTTGTCGGGCGCGGCATGGATGCGGTTTCCTGGCGGAGCTGCGTGGGATAGTTGGGAGCAGGTCGCCTGGGGCGCTATCGGCTGGTTTGTGGTTTCCGGCTTGCTCGCGACGGTCGGCGGCAGAATCACCATGTTCAGGTCGATTGAATTCGCCGGCGTCATCCGGGCATCGACGACCCGCCGTCTCATGCCCCTCATGTCCCTGCTGCTCTCGTGGCTCGTTCTCGATGAGCGCATTTCCCTGGCAGGCGGCGGCGGAATGGCGTTGATCGTGATCAGTTTCGTGCTGCTCTACCAGGATAATCGTTCGAGCATCCGCACCTCGGACGACGATCCGCAGCGCCAGGCGATGATTTCCCGCGGGCTGGCCTTCGGGGTGGCGTCGGCCCTCCTGTATGCGGTCAGCTTCATCGCGCGAAAGTTCGGCCTCGCATCCGCGCCGAGCGCACTTTTCGGCGCCTTTGTCGGCTCGCTGACGGCGATCGGCTTTTACGTCGCCGCCGCAGTTGTCAGCGGCCGGTACCGGTCGATCGTTGCGAATGCTTTGACGATGCCCAATCCGTGGCAGCTTGCGGCGGCCCTTTTGTTGTCCGCGGGTCAGCTCTCGCAATTCGGAGCACTGATGTATACCAGCATCGGGCGCGTCGCTTTCATCAATTCGGTTGAGGTCTATATCGCGGCTTTCCTATCGGTCGCCGTGTTCGGAACCGAAAAGATGCCGGGCAGGCTGGTGATATTGGCCACGATTTTCGCTACTGCCGGCGTGCTGGTACTGGCGGCCGGATGGTGAACCGCAGGCTTTGTGAAACGGAGAGGAGAGAAGAATGAACGATACGGATCTGTTGAACAACGCGATCAGGGAACTCGTCATCGCCAATCGCATTCTCGCGCGCGAGAACGTCATCGACGGGTTTGGCCATGTCAGCGTCCGCCATCCGACGAATCCCGACCGGTTCCTGCTGTCGCGCTCGCGCAGCCCGGAAATCGTGACGCGCGACGACATCATGGAATTCGAACTGGACGGCACGCTCGTCTCCGACGATCTGCGCCGTCCCTATGCGGAACGGTATATTCACGGCGCCATCTACATGGCGCGGCCCGACATCAACTCGGTGTCCCATCACCATGCCCACTCCGTCATCCCCTTCTCTCTATCGGACACGCTTCTGCGCCCGGCGTTCCACATGGCGTCGGTGACCGGTACACAGACGCCGGTGTGGGACAGTCAGCCGGAGTTCGGCGACACGAACATGCTGGTGGACACGCTCGAAATGGGGCACTCGCTTGCCCGCACGCTCGGCGAGAACCCGACCGCGCTTCTGCGCGGTCATGGTGCGGTGTGCGCCGCCCCGAATCTCAGAGCGATCTGCATGGTGTCGATCTACATGAGAGACAATGCCGAACTGATCCTGAACACGCTGCCGCTCGGCCAGCCGAAATACCTCTCGCCCGGCGAGATCGAGAAAACGGCGGCCATGCTCCTGAGCGAAATGCCGCTTGCGCGCGCCTGGGACTATTGGATCGCAAGGGCCGGTTTCCAGGGACTGTAGGAACTGTCGCCATCCTCACCGCGGTTGTGACCGGAACTTCTTTGGTAGTCCGGCTTGCGCCGCTCTCCAAATCCTGAATGGCGATCCAGCCTGGGCCCCGGTTGGGTGAGCTGATAGGCAATGGCCATATAACTTTTGGTGGAATGCCGGCGACGGGTTCAAGCCAGGCCGGTCATGCTCTATTGCTGGAGCAAGTCGCCAGGGTGCCGCGGTTCGTTGCGAACATGATGTATGTTGGCCGGGCGCTGCCTATTCGACCGTCACTGCGGCCGGGCGGCGGGGCACTGAAATCATCGCCAGCAAGAATGCGATGATCGAGCAGGCTGCAATCGACGCGATCATCGGCACCGGTGTTCCGTCGAAGAACACGCCTGTGATCCCGATCATCACCGTGGCGGTCATGAATTGCAGGGCCCCCATCAGCGCCGAGGCGATGCCCGCCATCTCGCCGTGCTCATCGAGCGCAAGCACCGCGGTGCTGGGCACGACGAGACCCAGACAGGCATAGCCGCAAAACAGCATGACGATCATGACGGGCAGCGCCGTGGTCCCGGTCGCCGTGATGACCAGAAGCAAGAGCATGATCGCTGCATTCGCTGTGGTGGCGAGACGTATCATGGGTCCCAGTCCGATGCGTCGGCTGAAGTACCCATTGAGCTGGGCAACCCCGATAAAGCCAGCCGCATTGGCCGAGAACGCCAGGCTGTAATGTGTCGGATCGAGCCCGTAATAGTCGATCAGAATGAAGGACGAGTTCGCGACATAAGTCATGAAGCTCGCCATGCCGAACGCGCCCACGAAGACGATGCCCAGGAACTTGGGGTCGCGCAGGAGAATTCCGTAGCCCCTGAGCGATCCCGCGATACTGCTGCTGCCGCGCTTCTCGGGTGGCCGGGTTTCCTTGAGCGCGAGGGTCAGAAGGACAAGGGCCGCAATCGCAGCTGCCGCCATGGCCCAGAAAATCATGCGCCAGTCTCCGGCGGCCAGCGCGGCGCTGCCCCCCAGCGGTGCCAGGATGGGCGCGACGCTGATGACTAGCATCAGCGTGGCCATGAGCTGTGCCGCGTCGGGTCCGGTATACAGGTCACGCACCACGGCGCGGGCGATGACCATGCCCGAGGCGGCGCCCAATCCCTGCAGGGCGCGTGCGGCGATCAGCCAGCCGATGTCCGGTGCCAATGCCGCCCCCACCGCTCCCAGCAGATAGAGCACGAGGCCGACAAAGAGCGGCTGCTTGCGCCCGAACATGTCCGTGAGCGGACCGTAGACCAGTTGCGAGAGCGCCATCGCGATGAAAAACGACAGGAGGCTCAACTGGACAGTCGCCGTGTCGGTATGGAAGTCCGCTTCTATGGCGGGCAGCGCGGGCAGATACATGTTGATTGCGAGCGGACCGACCGCTGTCAACAGTCCGAGAATGACGGCCGTCAGATAGAAACTGGCCGTATAAGATCGCCTTTCGGGCATGGCGCTCAAGTCAGGTCCTCGCGTTCCAGGGGCTTCAGATGGACGAGGCTTTCGCCACGCCGCATCTTGATGTTGAGGCGGAAGGAATTGCCGACCCGTTCGGAGCGCTCGATAAACAACGCCGCGATCTCGGACGGGCACAGTTCGTTCACGGTAAGACGGAAGAGCGTCAGCCAGCGCCGGAAATGCGCGTCCGTCGGATCGCGGAGTGCCAGGTGCTTCGGCATCGGACGCACGCGGTAGCGTCCGGTGCCGAGCAGCATGGAGCTCCAGAAATCGACGATCGTGTCCAGATGCGCCTGCCACCTTTCGTCCGGAACGGTGTGCCGGAAGACCGGACCGATCACATCATCCTCGCGTGCAAGCGCGTAGAAGCGGTCGACCACGCGGCGGATCATGGCCTCGTCGAGGCCCTCCTGAAGCGCGCGTTCGATATCCGGATGGACAGGGCGCAGGGACGCGCTGCGAGCGGTGTTCATGCGTCCGCCCGTCGAACGAGATAGCTGCACCGGCGCCCGCCGGCGATTACATGTTCAGCGCGCTCGACGATGACGTCCGTACCCAGCACGTCGCGGAAGACATTGAGTTCGGAGCGGCAGAAGCCCTGGCAGGATGTGGCGGCGGCGCAGATCGGACAATGATTTTCGATCAGCAGCAGGTTCCCGTCGTTGGTTTCCTGCCAATCCGCCATGTAACCTTCGGCCGAACGCAGTTCCGCGAGCGCGGCGACGCGGTCATGCAGGCTTTTCCGGTCCGCCATGGCGGCCTTGTAGAGCGCCCGGGTATCGCGCTCTCTCTTCTCGATGACCCGATCCAGCGCGGCATCACCCAGAAGCGAGCGGACTGAATCCAGGATCTGCACCGTCAGGGCAGCGTGCGTATCGGGAAACCGTGCGTGGCCCGCTTCGGTCAGGCCCCATTCCTGCGTTGGCCGGCCAACCCCCGACGGCGTGCTGCTGGCCACGACAAGGCCTTCATCCGCAAGCCTGGAAAGCTGCTGGCGCGCGGCTTCTCCGGTGGTGCCGAGCTTCTTCCCGAGCGCGGC
>MDTD01147485.1_pt1 | contig 27911 bp, 26 predicted proteins | sample 811221 | NCBI WGS metagenome assembly MDTD01 (sample SAMN05326646, study PRJNA326480) | marine metagenome | isolation source: seawater | place: Pacific Ocean: South West | collected 2011 | reverse complement strand
GGAACCTTCCTTTCACGTGCGAATCTAATTGCATTAATTTTACCTTCACTACCACGTTGCCCAAAACCGCCTGGGACCAAAATTGCATCAGTACTATCTAAGTAATCAATTGGAGGCGAAGACTCTAATAATTCAGAGTCAATCCATTCGACATTAACTTTGATCTTATTAACTAGTCCGGCATGGTATATAGCCTCATCAAGAGATTTGTATGCATCCTGTAGTTGTATGTATTTTCCAACAATTGATACTTTTACACTCTCTTCAAGGGACCGAGCATTTGATGAGATTTTTTTCCATTTTAGAAAATCTGGTTTATTTTTTTTCTTAAGATTAAATATTTTCAGCACTTCATTATCAAGACCATTCTGATGAAAATTCAACGGTACATCATAGATATTTCCAACATCTACTGCTGGAATTATTCTGTCAAATGGTACATTGCAGAATGATGAGATTTTTTTTCTTTCATCCTCGGGGATATCTCGATCACAGCGTAAGATGATAATGTCCGGCTGTATACCAATGGATGTTAACTCTTTGACGGAGTGTTGTGTGGGCTTTGTCTTGAGCTCACCTGCTGCCGCTATGAATGGTAACAAAGTTAGATGGATGAATAGACAATTTTCTGGATTTAATTCATTCCTTAACTGCCTAATTGCTTCAAAAAAAGGTAAAGCCTCGATGTCTCCGACAGTTCCACCAATCTCACATAAAAGAAAATCAACATCATCGGTAAACTGAGTAATAAATTTCTTAATTGCATCGGTCACGTGTGGAATAACTTGAACTGTACCCCCAAGATAGTCGCCCTTTCTCTCTTTTTGGATTATATCTTGGTATATTTTCCCACTGGTAATATTATCAAATTTGGTTGCAGAAACATCTGTAAAGCGCTCGTAGTGGCCAAGATCAAGATCTGTTTCGGCTCCATCATCTGTTACGAATACTTCACCATGCTGTATTGGATTCATTGTGCCCGGATCTACATTCAAATATGGATCAAGTTTTCTAAGTTTAACGGTATATCCATGTGATTGAAGCAATGCACCGAGAGATGCTGAAGATAAACCTTTACCGAGAGAGGATACCACACCACCTGTTATAAAAATAAAACGTGCCATGGAATTATAAAATAACAAAAATAAAATAAATGTAAAATACTAATTCAAAATATCAAATGCAAAGTGAAAGCTATTCCAATATTGGAACGCTTACTTCGTTATTATCAGAAGTGGATATTAAACTTGATGGATCGAGTTCACTCGTGACTCTGTCGATTATAGATTGATTGTTGTATGAGTTTATGATTGTTAAACTCATTGAAGTGATAAAAAAAATAGTCCCTAATAGGATTGTAATCTTTACCAGACCACTTGCCTGACCTCTCCCCTTCAAGAAACCAGATAATCCACCACCAGATCCACCACCACCTATGCCAAGCGCGCCGCCTTCAGATCTTTGCAATAGTATTACCCCAACCAAAATAATGGCCACTGCAAGATGAAGTATTAGAATTAATGAACTCATGGAAACCTCTATTGCTTATTTACTATAATTTAAAAGAATTAACAATGATTAAAAATTATTTTGATTTTATAATTTCATTGAATTCTATGTGATCAAGAGAACTACCACCAACGAGAACTCCATTAACATTATTTACACTTAATATCTGCGCTGCATTTTTCGGACTTACAGATCCGCCATAAAGAATAGACGGATTACCTTTTTTGAACATATCAAAATCTTTTAATGTATTATTTATATGAGCATGCATGTCCTGAATATCCTCAATTGATGCAGTATCCCCTGTCCCTATAGCCCAAATTGGCTCATATGCTATTAGGGTGTTATTACGATTTGATGTTCTTGCGACCGCATTCTCTAATTGTTTGCTTATGAAATCATAATGCTTCCCCTCTGACCTAACGCTGAGGTCTTCACCAACACAAATTATAGTAACTAAGTTATTTTCATGAGCATTATAGGTTTTATTTATTACATTGCTTGAGTCATTCCCATGCAAAGCTCTTGCTTCAGAGTGGCCAATAATTACATAGTCAGCGCCAGCATCACGAAGCATGGAAGCAGATATTGAGCTCGTAAATGCCCCTGAGTCCTTATGGTGACAATCTTGGCCACCGATGCTCAAGTATGAATTTTTGCTAATTTCAACAAAATCCGAAATGAGTGTGAATGGTGGGAATAAAATGATATTGGCGTCAGTTTCATTGATCAAATTAATCAATTTCTCAATTTCCGCCGCAGCGGCTTTATGACCATTCATTTTCCAGTTACCAGCAATGGTTATTAAATCTGGGTTGAATTTCATTTATTCACGCCTTTAAAAAAAATTGACTAAATCCGTCTCTCAATAAAATAATAGAATTAATTATTATATTACCTTATATTAGCGACATGAACAAACATGGAATTTATGTTAGTATAATAAAATGCTGGATACTCTAAGAAAATCTGTTACTGGACCATTTGTTAAAATTCTAATTGGTATACTAATACTAAGTTTTGCGGTTTGGGGTATCCAAGATATTTTTGGCAATTTTAAAAAAACTGTTGCCATTGAGATTGATGATTATGAAGTAAGCCTTGATCAATTAGTAACAGAATATAATAATCAATTATCAATAATAAGCTCACAACTCGAGAAACAAATCTCATTAAAGGAATCGCTTGAACTTGGCATTGATGAAATTGCAATTGAAAATCTAGTTAGAAAGATGGTCCTTCAAATTGAAATTAATAAACTCGGAATAGATATTCCTGAAGAATTCATTGCAGAACAGATAATTAATGACGATAACTTCAAAATTGACGGACGATTCAATAAGGCAAGATATGAACAACTTCTCTCTTACGCAGGATATAATGACGAAACGTATGTGCAAAGTGAAATTAACGTAAATAAACAGAACCAATTATATAACGTAATTGGTAATAGGACCTACATACCCAATACGCTTATTGAGATGGTTGATAAGTATAACAAAACAGAGAGAGTCATAGAGTATATGAATCTTGCAAAATCGAAGATTGTTGTCAAAACACCCTCCGAAAGAGAGCTTCTTGAATTTTATGAAAAGTTTAAAAATGGATACAGAAAATCTGAGACGAGAGATTTTACTGCGTTAATACTGGAGCCGGAAAATATCAAAACAAATATTCAGGTAATGCAATCACAGATAAATGAATATTACAATGCTAATTTAGATAGTTTTTCGAACTCAGAAAAGAGAGAGTTATATCAATTCTTTTTTAATGATAAAGCAACAGCAGACAATTTTTTCACTGACTCATCGCAGCTTGAATTTAATAACCTTTTAAAAAAATATTTGCATAATAAAGAAGAGAGTTATCTTGGCTCAGTCAGTAAAGATGAGATATTAGATTTTGAGGTTGCTGATGCTGCCTTTAATTTGGCTACAGGTGAATTTGGTAAGCCAATTGATGGGATGCTTGGTGTTTCAGTTTTATACCTTCAAAAAATAAATCCAGCTAAGGTCCCTACGATTAATGAAGTGGCTGAGGAGATACGAGATGAAATTCAAACACAAGAGGCAATAGACCTGGTGGAAACGCTATATTTTGAAATTGAAGATAACCTTTTAAATGGAAGTTCCATTGAAGAAGTATCTGAAATTAATCAAATTGAGCTCCAATTTTTTGAGAAAATTGATATAAACGGAAAAAATATTCAGGATGATGAAGTGGAGAATATTAATCACCAAGAGCTCATACAAAAAATATTTAATTCGGAGATCGGAGATTTTATTGAAGTTCATGACACGAAGAATGGATATATATGGACTGACTTAAAATCAGTAAATCCGCCATACATAAAATCATTTGCTGAGGTTAGAAATCTTGTTAGTTCAGATATGATTAATAAAAGGAGAAATGACCAAGAGAGCGAAATAATAAATAAACTGGAAATTGGATTTAAAAATAATCAAATTCAAGAGCTAATTGATTCTTATCAAATTGAAATAAAAAGATCGGAACCCTTCAGTCGGCTTTCTCCGATAAGAGAATTTAGCGAAGACTTTAATGATAGAATCCTGAGTGCGGATATTAATGAAGTAATAATAGGGAAATCAGAAGATGATATACTTGTGGGAAAGGTGGTAGAAATACTTCCGAGTCTACAAACAGAGCCGGAGAGAGATAAAGACTTCATAAATAATCTCGAATTACAAATAAGAAGTGATCTATTTGAACAATATTTAGTATCGCTTGAGGATGATTATTCCGTTAATTTATACCAAGATAACATTAATAGATTATTTAATACTCAGAGCCAGTAGTCTAAATGGATAAATCTGAAAAACTTTACAATGAAAAAATTGATCAAGTAATCTGGAAAACAATCGTCTCAGATACCTTTACGCCTGTTTCAATTTTAATGCGCCTTCAAGACCATTCAAATTGCTTTCTTCTCGAGTCTGTTGAGGGTGGCACACAAAGGGGCAGATATTCAATCGTTGGAATGAGGCCTGATCTTTGGTGGAAGTCTGAGGGTAATCGAGCATACATAAAATCAAAATCAACATCTGGGTTTGAAGAAGAAACGCTAGAAACTTTTAAATCATTAAATAGCCTAATTGATCGCTCTTATATAGATCTTCCATCCCATCTGCCAAGAATGTCTGCAGGTGTTTTTGGTTATATTGGTTATGATAATGTAAGATTAATTGAGGATATAAAAGAATTAGATAAATCTAATGGAGACTTTCCTGACTCTCTTCTTATTAGGCCATCTCTGACTATTGTATTTGATAATCTTAAGGATGAGTTATCAATTGTTTATTCCTTGAGGTATAACTCAAATCAAAAATACCAAGATGCGCTAGATGAAGCTAACGCTTCAATAGATTTTGTCCTCGATTTACTTAAAGAGCCTCTAAATGAAAAGTATATTCCAACGAAACAAAAGAAAATTGAAATAAAATCAAATACCACAAAAGATGACTATCTCAAGATGGTGAAAAGTGCCAAAGATTACATTTATGAGGGGGATATCTTTCAAGTTGTGCTGAGTCAACGTTTTAAATCAAATTTTGAATTACCACCATTTGAATTATATCGATCATTGCGCAGAATTAATCCATCACCTTTTCTTTTTTACTTAAACTTTGATGACTTTGCTGTTATTGGGTCAAGCCCAGAAATACTTGTCAGGCTTTTTGGTGAAGAGATAACAGTCAGACCGATCGCAGGTACCCGCCCGAGAGGTAAAGATCTGGCAGAGGATGATAGTAACAAGGACTCTTTACTCACCGATCCAAAAGAGCTTGCTGAGCATTTAATGTTACTGGATTTGGGAAGAAATGACGTAGGTAAGGTATCCCAACTTGGAAGCGTCAAGGTTACCGATAAATTCTTTGTAGAGTTATACAGCCATGTTATGCATATAGTATCAAATGTGATCGGGCAACTTGATAAAAAATTTAATATGATCGATGTTCTCAAAGCTGGATTTCCTGCTGGAACAGTATCGGGAGCACCTAAAATCAGAGCAATGCAAATAATAGAAGAGTTAGAGAAAGAACGCAGATCCATATATGCTGGATGCGTTGGTTATTTTTCGGCACGGGGAGATATGGATACCTGTATAACATTGAGAACCGCAATAATTAAGGATAAGTCAATGTATGTTCAGGCTGGTGCTGGGATTGTGGCTGACTCCAACCCAGAGAGTGAACATCAAGAATGTGTTTCAAAGGCTTCAGCACTGTTCAAGGCAGCTCAAGACGCTATTGATATCAATAACAGCAGAGTAGATAAATGATACTGATCATTGATAATTATGATAGCTTTACATTTAATATTGTTCAGTATATTGGCATCTTGGGTAAAAAATCATCGGTGGTACGAAATGATCAAATATCCATTGATGAGGTACCAAGTAATACGAGCCACATAATAATATCTCCTGGACCTTGCACGCCTCGTGAAGCTGGAGTTTCTGTTGATATTGTTAAATCTTTTTCGAAAAAAATACCAATCCTAGGAATTTGCCTAGGGCACCAATCAATTGGACAAGCATTTGGTTCGGAAATAATTAAAGCTGATAACTTAATGCATGGAAAAACCTCAATAGTTACACATAGCGGGAGCCCCATTTTTAACGATATTCCAAACAAATTCTCTGCAACCAGATATCATTCTCTTATTATTAATGAAAAAAAATTGAGCCCTGTATTATCCATAACTGCTCGCTCTAAGGATGATAATTATATCATGGCCGTTTCTCATAGGGAATATCCCACATATGGTATACAGTTCCATCCAGAAAGTATTGCAACAGAGCATGGTATTGATATATTGAGAAACTTTATAATCTTATAAAGAGAATTAATTAAATGTCACAAATTATTGATTATATTGAAAAGATAAATGATAAAGAAGGCTTATCAATTCTAGAAAGCTATAATGCCTTTATGAGTATCATGTCAGGTAATTGTGTTGATAGTGATATTTCCAACTTCCTTATTAGCCTTAAGGAAAAGGGGGAGTCAATAAATGAAATTATCGGTGCTGTGCGTGCAATTAGGGAAAAAATGATCACTGTAAAGGTCCCAGATGATACAATTGATATAGTTGGAACTGGTGGTGATGGATACAAAACATTAAATATCTCGACAGCAACTGCGCTGTTGGCTGCATCTAATGGTATTAAAGTTGCAAAGCATGGTAACAGGTCAGTTTCGTCTCTATCGGGATCATCTGATGTATTAAGCGCACTTGGGATAAATATAAACTTAAAACCAAATTCCTGTGTGGAATGCTTAAACGAGACAAATATTTGTTTTTTATTTGCTCCACTGTTTCATGGCAGCTTTAAACATGTTGCAAAAGTCAGAGCGGAACTCAAAACACGTACTATTTTTAATATACTTGGTCCTCTGTGTAACCCCGGGAATGTGAAAAAGCATCTCATAGGTACATATGACAGGACCTTATTGCATCCAATGATTGAGGTTTTGAAAAGTCTTGGCTCGGAGTCAGCTTGGTTAGTCCACAGTAATGACGGCCTTGACGAAATATCGATATCAGATAAAACATTTATTTATAAATTAGATAATGATCGAATTTCTGAGGAAATTTTAGAAATTAATGACATTGATATTAAACCAGCAAAAATATCAGAAATTGTGGGTGGGGATGCTAATTATAATGCAAATGAATTGATAAAAGTATTCAAAGGAGAAAAAAATCCATATAGAGAAATTATTACCTTAAATTCTGCAGCTGCATTAACAATGTGTGGCTTTTCCAATAATATTGAAGATGCAATTTCAATCTCAAAAGAGTCAATAGATAGCGGTAAAGCACTCCAAACTCTTGAAAATCTTATTAAAGTATCAAAAAAGCTAGAATAATGACCTCAATACTTGATAAAATTTATGAATATAAAAAGATTGAAGTAAGAGATAGCTATAATTCTATTTCGATTAATGACATGATTAAATATGCCGGCCAGAGCTCGGGAATAGTGAGATCATTCTCAGGGTCAATCAGAGATAATATCTCTGCAGGCAAAATATCTTTAATATGTGAAATAAAAAAAGCTAGTCCTTCAAAAGGAGTTTTAAAAAAAACGTTTGATGTTGCCAAAATAGCAATGGAATACTCAGCAGCAGGAGCTACTTGTATATCGGTACTAACAGACGGACCATCATTTATGGGCTCAAATGAGCATCTCACTATTACGCGTAAAAGCTCACCACTTCCACTTCTCAGAAAAGACTTTTTTATTGACCCATATCAAGTTTACGAAACAAAATACCTAGGTGGAGACTGTATATTGATTATTCTATCCATGCTGAGTGACTCTCAGGCCCATGAACTTTATCAAACAGCCCAAGAAATTGAGTTAGATAGTATATTTGAAGTGCATAATGATGCTGAATTTGAACGAGCTCTTCGCATGAAAGCAAAAATCATAGGTATAAATAACAGAAATTTGCATACATTCAAAACAGATATCAATACTACTGTCAATTTAGCAACTAAGTTTAATAATGATGTCATTTTTATCTCTGAAAGTGGAATTTATAATAATAATCAGATAAAAATGTTATCCAAGAAAAAGGTAAATGCCTTTTTAGTTGGTGAAAGTATTATCAAATCGGATAACATGACAAACGCGATAAAGGACCTCCTTGATTAATATGAAAAGATTTACCCACATTAATAATTCAGGTGAAGCAAATATGGTTGACATATCTCCCAAGAAAGCCAGTAAGAGAGTCGCAATAGCATCAGGAAGCGTGAACGTATCAAAAAAAGTCTTAGAACTCATCAAGAATGACAACATAGAGAAAGGTGATATATTCTCAACTGCCCGAATTGCAGGTATAATGGCATCAAAAAAAACACATGAACTTATTCCGCTCTGCCACAATATAAATCTTGATTTTATTAGTGTTGACATCGAGGCCGATGATAAGATGAATTCAATTAATGTGATCTGTGAGAGCCAAACAACCCAGAAAACAGGAGTAGAAATGGAAGCCTTGGTAGCATGCTCTGTAGCATGCCTAACAATTTATGATATGATTAAATCTATTGATAAAAGTTCATCAATCTCTGATATTAGGCTAGATTTCAAATCCGGAGGAAAATCAGGATCATACAAACGAAAATGAAATTATTAAAACTTGAAAATGCAATTGCAAGTTGTCTGAAAGATATTAAATCAAACAAGATAATAAATATTCCACTTGAGTCGGCAAACGGTTATGTCATTGCTGAAAATCTATCTGCGCGACGAAACTCACCTCCATTTGATCTATCAGCAATGGATGGATATGCTTTCAAACATGATCGTATTTTTAAAGCAGGTCATACTCTAAATGTAATTGGTAAGAGCCCAGCCGGTGTAAATTTTGAAAGACGGGTTGATAAAAGGGAAGCGGTTAGAGTATATACAGGTAGCGCAATGCCTGCTGGAACAGATACTGTAATCATACAAGAAAATACAAAGGTGTATGCCAATAATCTTATTTTAAAAAAAATACCTCAAAAGAATGAAAATGTAAGAAAGAAGGCATTTGATTTTAAAATTGATGATATTTTGATAAGAAAAGGTGAAAAATTAACTCCAAAGAATATATCTTTAGCGGCATCCATGAACCATACAAGCCTCTCGGTGTATCAGAAACCGAGAATAGCAATAATATCTAATGGTAATGAGCTTGTAAAACCTGGATCAAGAAATGCCCAAAATAAAATAATAAGTGCAAATATCTTCGGGATAAAAGCATATATAGAACAGCTTGGAGCTACCGCAGACGATCTTGGAATTGCCAAGGATGATATAAAATCCTTACGTGAAAAAATAAAGAAAGCGGGTAATCACGATATTATCCTAACTATTGGAGGGGCAAGCGTAGGTGAGTTTGACCTAGTTAAGGATAGTGTAAGACAAGAATTAAAGCTTAAATTCTGGAAAATCGCAATGAGACCTGGAAAACCTCTTATATATGGTCGCCTTGGAAAGTCCCATTTCTTGGGCTTGCCCGGTAATCCAGTATCTGCTCATGTCTGCTGTCAGCTTTTCTTAAAACCAATGATAAATAAATTTATAAATTTTAAAGAGGAGAATCTAAATATAAAAGAAGCGCGGCTTAAAGTCGACTTAAGCAAAAATGATGAGAGGCAAGATTACATGCGTGGACTTTACAGAGATGGATATGTCACACCACACAAAGTGCAGGACTCCTCCTCATTGAGCGCCCTCAACTCATCTAATGTCTTTATAATTAGAGAACCCTATGCACCTTCTAAAAAAGCTGGTGAATTAGTAAAAATCATGAAAATTGACCTGTAGTTATAGATTTATTAACTTTCCTCTTGTAGAACATAAAAAGAACATGTATATTTGTTCTTGTTTTGTGCAAATCAATTGGAGTAAAATATGCTTACTGAGAAACAATTTGAATTATTAAAATATATTCACCAGCGCATCACTGAAAGTGGAATTTCTCCCTCTTATGACGAAATGAAAGTTGCCGTAAACCTACATTCTAAGTCTGGTATTCACAGGTTAATAAACGCACTCGAAGAACGCGGGTACATTAGAAGACTGCCAAATAGAGCAAGGGCATTAGAGATATTAAGACACCCATTTGATAATATCGAAAATAATATAAATTACAGCAAAGCTGCATCAGTGCCATTGGATAAATATGAAATAATGAATGATACCTTCATTGAAATACCTATTATGGGCAATATTGCTGCGGGCTCACCTATTTCAGCGATCCAAGAAAAGATAGATAATATACATTTGCCCAAGGATATGCTCGGAAATCATGAGCATTATGCACTTAAGATAAGGGGTGATTCTATGATCGACTCCGGAATATTTGATGGTGATACGGTCATTGTAAAAAAGTGCCAGACAGCACAAAATGGTGATATTATTGTGGCACTGATTGACGGTGAAGAGGCGACCCTAAAAAGATTTAGAAAAAAAGGTGATAGCATAGCGCTAGAACCATCAAATAAAAGTTACGAGACAAAAATATATTCATCAGATAGAGTTAAAATACAAGGTTGCCTTGTAAATCTTATCCGAAATTATCACTAAATCAATAGACCCAAGTGGAAAAAGGATCATGAAGGAAAAGGTAGTTACTAGGTTCGCGCCTTCGCCAACAGGCAATCTGCATATTGGAGGCTGTAGGACCCTCCTATACAATTGGCTGTTTGCAAAAAAACACAATGGTAAGCTAATTTTGCGTATTGAAGATACAGATCAAAAAAGATCTAGTGATGCAGCGCTTCAAAATATTCTCGAGGGAATTAGCTGGCTTGGTCTAAACTGGGACAATGAGATTGTTTACCAGAGCAATAACATTAAGAGACACAAAGAGATCGCTTTGAGGCTACTAGAAGAAGGAAAAGCATATAAATGCTACTGCACTGAGGTTGAATTGCTAGAGATGAGAGAAGAGGCAATAAAGAAGAAGAAATCCTCATTTTACAACAATAAATGGCGTGATCAGGAGCCAAAGGAAGAAGATATCAAAATTAAGCCAGTTATTAGAATAAAAACACCACTTAATGGATCAACTCTAATAAATGATAGTGTACAGGGTCCTGTTCAGTTTGAAAATGAAGATTTAGATGATTTTATAATATTGCGAAGTGATGAAAGCCCAACTTATCTTCTTGCGTCTGCAGTTGATGATCATGATATGGGTGTCACCCATATTATAAGAGGAGACGACCACTTAAATAACGCCGCAAGGCAATACCAGATTTTTAAAGCAATGAACTGGAAAATACCTGAATATGGGCATATTCCGCTTATTCATTCTTCTGATGGCGCTAAATTATCAAAGAGGGATGGAGCACTCTCCGTGTCAGATTATAGGTCTGCAGGATTCTTATCAAAAGCAATATTGAATTACCTCTTAAGACTTGGATGGAGTTATGGTGACAAAGAATATTTTTCAAAAGATGAAATGATAAAATATTTCAATGTCAAAAATATTCACAAGTCACCAGCAAGATTAGATGATAAAAAATTACTCAGCATAAATTCTTATTACCTTAATGCTGAAAGTGAGGAAGCAATAATTGAAATGATATCCGAGTCTAAAGGAATCAAGATAAGTGAGGGTATACGAGAGAAAATTAAGCTCATATTGGAACATGTAAAAACGAAGGCGAAAACATTAAATGAATTAATCGAACTTATTGAATATTTGCTCCTAGAACACCCCCCTATCATAAGCGGCGCCATGAATGAAATCCTAAACCCTGAAAAAATCGAATTATTAGGATTGTTTCATAGGGATTTGAGTCGCATAACTAATTGGAGCATCACCGATGTAACAAACTTATTTGAAAAATTTACAAATGAAAATGATATCAAATTAATTGATATTGCAAAACCTCTTCGCATAGTACTAACAGGGTATATTGTTCCAACTGGAATTTATGAGCTTGTCTATGCACTTGGAAAAAAAGATACTCTCACCCGTATTTCTGAGCAATTATCGAAATAATTTTTTATTTGAAAATATTAGTTTTTATATATATAAACACTGTATACCATATTATTAACGGAAAGTTATTATGGCAGTTAAAAAAAATGAATCTGGTACCGCTCACATTGAGATAAATGGTACAAAATATGATTTACCAATATACAAACCATCTATTGGACCAGAAGTGGTCGACATATCAAAATTATATGCACAGGCAAACGTTTTTACGTATGACCCAGGATTTACTTCAACTGCAAATTGTTCCTCTACCATCACCTATGTGGATGGTGAAAACGGTGTACTTTTATACCGCGGATATAAAATTGAAGAACTAGTAGAAAATGCAGACTTTCTTGAAGTGTCATATCTCCTGTTAAATGGTGAACTTCCAAGTAAAAAGGAAAAGGAAGACTTTGATAACGCTGTTACCTATCATTCTATGCTTCATGAGCAAATGACAAGATTTTACCAAGGTTTCCGTCGTGACGCACACCCTATGGCTATAACCTGCGGAGTTATTGGTGCCTTGTCTGCCTTCTATCATGACTCCACTGATATCAATGACTCACACCAAAGGATGGTGGCGACACGAAGATTAATTGCAAAAATGCCCACAATTGCCGCAATGGCCTACAAATATACTTTGGGTCAACCATTTGTTTACCCGAGAAACGACCTAGATTATGCTGGTAATTTTATGCATATGTGTTTTTCCGTACCCCCAGAGGATTATACAGTTAATGAAATTTTGTCTAGCGCTTTAGATAAGGTATTTATTCTTCATGCCGACCATGAACAAAATGCATCCACATCAACAGTACGACTTGCTGGCTCCTCAGGCGCAAATCCATTTGCTTGTATTGCAGCAGGCGTAGCTTCTTTATGGGGACCAGCTCATGGGGGTGCAAATGAAGCTGCGTTGAATATGTTAGATGAAATCCAAACACCTGATAATATTTCAAAGTTTATTAAAAAAGCTAAAGACTCCAGTGATCCTTTCAGGCTCATGGGTTTTGGGCATAGGGTTTATAAGAGCTATGATCCAAGAGCTAAGATCATGCAAAAAACTTGTCATGAGGTTTTAGATGCCCTCGGTCTCAAAGATGATCCCCTGCTAAAAGTTGCAATGGAACTTGAGAAAATCGCTCTTGAGGACCCTTACTTTGTTGAAAAAAAGCTATATCCGAATGTGGATTTCTATTCTGGAATTATTTTAAGAGCTCTTGGATTTCCAAAAGATATGTTTACTGTATTATTTGCATTAGCGAGAACAGTGGGCTGGATTTCACAATGGAATGAGATGATTGAAGACTCCGAACAAAGAATTGGTAGGCCAAGACAATTATATATGGGTAATGCCTCAAAGGATTTTGTAAAGATTGAAGACCGATAGGTTTCTAGAGGTATCTTCTGATTATATTTGCAGCTGCCCTCTCTGGTTTTATTTCAACCCTCATAATTTCATATATGCTGTTAAAAACTGATAACTGATTATTAATTACATTCTTATCATTTAGTAAACGGATCAGCTCAGTAGTTATTTTTCTAGAGTTGCAGTCAGATTGCAGCAATTCAGGTATTACTTTTTTTTGACTTATTATATTTGGAAGTGAAACCGAAGCATTCTTCAAATTATTTATTTTAGAAATTATAGTCACCAGTAAAGAGTTAACTATATTCAGTTTATAAATAACAATCATTGGTAGCTTGCAAGCTGCTAACTCTAGTGTTGCGCTGCCTGATGCTGTAATTGCCAAATCTGAGTGCCAAAAACTATTTATTTTTTTTTGCTCGTTTGAAAATACAGAATAATCAATTCCTGTATTATTAAATTTTTCTTCAATAAAATCTTTAAACTGATCAAAAGTTGGTATTTCTAAATTAAATTCATACCCTAATTCTTTGATTTCCTTAAATGCAGTGATACAGGGAGGTAATAGTTTCTCAATTTCAGATTTTCTGCTCCCAGGCATGAAAAGTATAGTTTTATTTTTATTCTCCATTTTATTTCTATTCAATTTATTATTTTTGATACTTTCAAACAGTGGGTTACCAATGTATGTACACGATGGCCCATTCAACTCGTCATATAGAGCAGGCTCAAAAGGATAAATTGATAAAATATGTGTAATATATTTACTCATTTCTTTCCCCCTACCTTTTCGCCAAAACCAAATGGTAGGGGAAACATAATTAATTACGTTAAGATTTGGCATTATTTTTTTTACTTTTTTAGCAACCCTGTGGGTAAACTCAGGGCAATCGATTATTATCAATAACTCTGGCTTGTAGGCCACAATTGATTTTACAGTAAAATTTAGTCTTTTTCGTAAACTAAAGATATTCCTAAATATGTCCCATATGCCTATTATTGATAATTCCTCATACGGAAAGAGTGAATTTAATCCATGCTTCGCAAGCTCATCACCACCCACTCCATATAAATCAATATCATATGCCAACTCTATTTCACTAATCAAATCAGATCCGATCTTATCACCGGATGCTTCACCCGCTATGATTGCAATTTTTCTCTTTTGCTTTTTCATAATGATTATTATAAATTAGATTACTATAAAATATAAATTACTATCTTCAATCATTTCTATAACCCGCTGAAAATCCAGTACAATTACATTATCCGCTGTTATTGCAATTCCAGATAAATTTGCTTTTATTATTTTCTCAATTGTATTAGGTCCAATAGTCGGCATATCTACCCTTTCATCCTGATTAATCTGGGCCGACTTAAGAAGCACACCACCTCTTTTTGTATTTTTTTCAACTAAGATAGCAACCCTGTCTAACATTGAGTCTGTTCCTTCCGCAGCTTCTATTGCAAGAACTCTAAGGTTTTTGACGACAACTGCCTGCCCAATATCCAAGAGGCCTGTTATTTCAGCGCATTGCTTCGCTTTTTTTATATTCTCGAGTTCTGCTTTTGAAGCTCCTTTGGACGAATAAATTCCCTCTTTTAGTGTTAAGTCTGGCGCAATTTCTGAAGCGCCAATTACATTATAGCCCTTCCTCTCAAGTAATGAGTTTATTTTCTTAAATAACGAAGCATCTCCACCGCGTAATATGCCGATAGACTTAAATAAGATACCAATAATTTCAAGATTAAGATATTGAAAATGGAAATAATCTCTTATATTGCTAGGCCTTGGTATATACCCAACCATGCAAATATTTTTTATCTTTTTACTTTTTAATATTTTAAAGATACGTCCAATATTCAGCTTATTCATTTCAATAAACTTTATGCTTGGATCTTTTGCAATATTTGAGGCCCCGATTGCAAATACTGTTATTTCCCAACCTTCTTTCCTTGCGGACTCTATTATAGCTGTTGATAGGCTCCCCCCTCCAGCTATTATAGCTAATTGATTTTTACTCATATCGACAGCTATTTTGGTTACTTAATTATACTTTCTTCATTTGGAAGGCACAAATGTCTTTCTGGATGATCTAGTATGAATTTGAGTAAAATAATTATTTTTTCATTATCAATGTACTTTTGGTGTAGTGACCGCGCTCTATCTGGAATTTCAATGGATGGCCCATCAAATATTTCCATGTATATATCTCGAATAAGATGAATTTCTTCTTTTGAAAATCCTCTTTGCCTTAAACCTTTAATATTTACTCCCGTTAAATAGCACCTTCGTACGCCCTTCACAACTCCATATGGTAATATATCCATTTCGACCGCTGTCATGCCAGCAATATATGCATGCTTACCAATCCTTACATGCTGCTTTACACCTGAGAGTCCTCCAATAATAGCAAAATCATCAACAATCACATGCCCCGCAAGAGCAGCTTGATTGATTAGAATTACATTATTTCCAATTGAACAGTCGTGTGCCACATGCGAACCGACCATTAAGAAACAATTATCACCAATTTTTGTGAGTGAGTTACCAGATTTTGTGCCCAGATGAATTGTCACATGCTCTCTTATTGTACAATTTTTACCAATTTCAATATATGTAATCTCATTTTTGTATTTATAGTCCTGTGGAATCATCCCAATAGTCGCATTAGGGTATATATTTGCGCCATCTTGGATCTTTGTATGCCCGTCAATAACGACGTGAGGGTAGATATTGATATTATCACCCAAAACTACATTACTTCCAATATAAGAGAATGCACCGATATTAGTATTAGCGCCTATTTTGGCGCCATCTTCGATTATAGCCGAAGGATGTATCATTCTAGGTACCCGCCTCGATCATTGCACTTATTTCAGCTTCTGCGACAAGGCTACCAAGTACATATGCCTCGCCTTTATATTTCCAGACATTTGCTCTTTTTCTAATAATTTTCAGATGGTAATACAGAATATCGCCCGGTATGACTGGCTTCCTGAAGCGCGCCTTGTCGATAGTCATAAAGAAAATATTTGGGATTTTTGTATTATATTTTAGCATGCACATCACAGCTGCGGTCTGAGCCATACCTTCAATTTGTAATACCCCAGGCATTATCGGGTTATCGGGAAAATGTCCTTGAAAGAATGGTTCATTAATTGTTACATTTTTGACGCCAATACCATACTCATCACCATTCATCTCAACTATCTTATCTACCAATAAAAAAGGGTATGCATGTGGAATTAATTTCTTAATCACATTTATATCAGCAGTTTGCGGATTCTCACTAGTAGTATAAGTCTTCATTTTTGCATCCAATAAGTCTGTGTAACTTATAACACATCAATAAACCAATTTATATTTATTTTCTTGCTATTCTTGATATAGTTTTTATTTCACTCAAGTATGTCCCAAGCTTCCGAGCGGGATTTCCGGCCACTCTTTGATTCGATGGGATGCTTAGTGTAACGCCTGAACCAGCTGCAATTTGGACATTATCGCCAATTTTCCTATGTTGCTTGATACCCACTTGTCCGCCAATCATCACATTATTACCTATATTAACACTACCAGATATTCCAACTTGCCCTGCAATAGCACAATTTTGGCCAATTGTTACATTGTGAGCAATCTGAACAAGATTGTCTACTTTAGTTCCTTCACCAATCGTTGTATCATTAAGAGACCCTCTGTCAATAGTTGTATTCGATCCAATTTCTACACTGTCTTGGATAATGACGCGTCCAATGTGTGGAAATTTCTTTAAACCCCCGCCGCCTAAACTATAACCAAAACCGTCCTGACCAATCCGAACACCGGGGTGTATAATTACATTATTACCGATAATACAATTTTGAAGAGTACAATTTGAGCCGATATGGGCACTGTGCCCAATCATAACATTGCTTCCAATGGTTGTATTTGAGTCAATTCTGCAATTATCTCCAATTACTACACCACTTTTGACAACAACCCCTGGTTTGACTTTACTGTTGGCTCCGATAACTGCATTTGCCGCAATGTAGGCTCGATCACTTATCAGATGCTCAATCCCATCATCTAAATCTTCATAGAAAAGCTCCATGACATCTATTATAATAAGCTCAGGGTTGTCTACAACTATTGGTAATACGCTTTCAGGTAAAATGTCCAATAAATCCTGTGTTACCAAGCAAGCAGCAGCTTTTATATTATTAATACCATTTAGATAATTTTTATTACTTAAGTACGTGATGTCACGCGAAGAGGCATTCTGTATTGTTGACACCCCTTCAATTGTTCTGTCATTTATATTTTTAGGTACTTTTTGGTTGGGCAATACCTTTTTTATAATCTCGCTTATTCTGAAAGGGCCGTTATTCTTTATAAAAATCCTATCTTTCATGTTACTTCCAATAGATTAACAAATATCTCTTGGAAGTTTATACAATTTAGAAGTTTGTGCCACCAGAAAATTGGAAAAACTCAGTTTTATCGAATGTTTCCTTATCAATAGCCTCTGTAAAGTCAAATCTCAATGGCCCAACTGGTGAGTCCCAGAAGACAGAGGCGCCAATCGATGTTCGGAAAGAATCAGAGTCATTAATATCAGACGGATCTAAATCAGAATCAAATAGCGAGCCAGCATTTAAATGGACACCACCCTTCACACCATATTCATCGGTCAATGAACCAAATGGGAAGGTTAATTCGGCTGAGGTAGAAATATATGTATTACCACCAATCGCTTCCTCATCAGTGCTTTCATTTGAAGTAAATCTTGGGCTGATCCCACTCGGAGCAAAACCCCTAAGTGTAGTTCCAGGATCACGGAACGCATCTGAAATTAATACATCTTGGTCATCTAGTCCAAAAATATGTCCCATATTCAGGGATATTGAGCCAACGATACTATTTGTAAAATCTTTGTAATAATTACCAGACACTTCTGTTCTCAAAAACTTAACATCTCCACCAAGTCCCGCAAGATCTTGACTGAAGTCTATTAGCATACCATTGTTTGGCGATACCATATTATCTAGTGTGTTATATCTGAGAGAATATCCAAATTCAGAGATATTCCTTGTGCCCTCAAGTTGTGTTAGAGCAGCACTTGAATTGGCTGGGACATCGTATACCTCATTATTTGTATATTTATATTTAGTAACTAAATTTAAATCTTCAGATAGTGGGAATCCAAATCTGAATCCAGCACCAACTTCTTTGCTCTTATATCCTGAGTCTTCCGATAAATCTGTTTCATTTCCAAAGATATCGATACCTGCCGAAACATCAGAACTCAAAAAGGATGGTTCGGTGAATTGAAGATTGACAAGATTTTGATTACCCCCAAGACTAAGTTGTGTTGCAACTTTTTGGCCCCTTCCCAGAAGATTATCTTCTTTTATATATATACTACCAACAATACCAGCAACGCTTGAGTAACCGGCTCCAAACATAAGGGATCCAGTCGGTTTCTCGCTGACAGCTATCTGTATGACTTTTTTGTCAGGAGCTGAGCCGTCAACAGTATTAAGTTTTACATCAGAGAAAAAATTAAGACCCCTCAGATTTCTCATTGATTGATTTAGATAAGTTTGATTTAGTGCGTCACCTTCAGAGATCTTAAGCTCTCTTCGGATTACGTAATCATATGTTCTTTGATTACCTGATATTTCAATTCGCTCCACGTAAACGGGTGGACCGTTATCTATTATATATGTCAAATTTACTGTTTTAGTATTTTCGCTGGTCTCCTCAATCACATTAACTGTTACAAAAGGATTACCGTTTGCTTTCATAAAATCAACGAGATTTGTTTTATTCCTGTTTATCTCTGACTCATCATAATAGTTAGTGGCATTTGTACTGATCAAACTAGCAATTGATGCTGTGTATGACTCATCAAATTGATTTGATATAGATACATCTCCAAATTTATATCTATCGCCTTCATCTACAGTAAATGTAATAACGAAGTTACCAGAACTGTTATTTAACTCTCCAATAGCATTAACAACTCTAAAATTAATATACCCATTATCTCTGTAATATTGCCCTAGGAGCTCCTTGTCATACTCCATTATGGCATTATCATAGGATCTGCCCGTTCCCCATATTTTATCAATCCATGTACTTCTAGAGGTTGAAATCACGCTTCTCAAAGCTCGGTCGGAGTAATTTTTATTACCGATAAAGTTTATATCGGTAATTTTTGTAATCGAACCTTCACTAATTTCGTACACAAGATCGATCCTATTGAAATCTAACTTGATTATTTTCGGTTCTACAACAACGCTATACCTGCCAGCCGATCTATATGAGCTTATAATTGTTGAAATATCATCTTCCAATTTATTTTTTGAAAATGTTGAGCGTGCTTTTAGTGACACAAGATCTCTTAATGAGTCATCGTTTATAGCTTTATTACCCTCAAATGCAACCTGATTTATTAGAAAATTCTCTTGTACTGTTATTACTATCTTCGAGTTATCATAATTAATCTGAACATCGGAAAATAACTCTGTTTCATATAAATCTCTGAGTGCCTCATCAACCTCGACTTGATTGTATAAACTACCCGCGCTCAATTTTGCATAATTAATTATGGTGTTTTTATCAATTCGATTATTACCCGTAACATCGATACTTTTGATCAGATGATTGTTGGCGTGTACACTTGTCGTGCATATTAAAAGCGCAAAAAAGGCAATAAAAACAGAATTATACAAAATAGTTCTCATAATCATACTTTTGTTAAATTAACAATATTATATATAATTTTATTAAAATATATTTAAAAAATTTAAATCATTCCATAAAGCAAAGAACATTAGAAAAATTATAAACCCTAATCCTATCTTATGAAATATCTCAAAAGACTTTTCGCTCAGCGGCTTTCCTCTTATGGCCTCTATACTATAAAACATAAGGTGCCCCCCATCAAGCATTGGAATTGGAAAAAGGTTGATTAGCCCAATGCTGACAGATAATAATGCAGTAAGCTGCAATAAGGGTAAAATACCATTCTTTGCAACATCACCTGAAATTTGGGCAATACGAATAGGTCCACCGAGGTTCTCAGTCGACTCAGTTCCGATTATCATCTTGTAAATATAACTCAATGATAAATGGATTATCTGGTATGTATCATTAATGCCATAACCTATTGCCTTAATAACGGATACTTTTTCTCTTATTATATTTTTTTCCAGCGTACCCCCGCTAATACCAATATAAAATAACTCACCCGATTGTTTTTCTGGGTTCATGTATCGAATTTCAGGTGTAAGCTCTAGATTGACGTAACTTCCGTTTCTGAGGATCCCAAATTGCAATGTCTCAGTCTTTTTTTCTTGGATTATTCGCGGTATATCACTAAATTTAGTCACCAAGTCTTCATCAATTGAGGTAATCACATCATCAACCATAAGTCCACCATCCATAGCAGGGCTTGCCTCTTCGATACTTTCTATTACAGGCAGTATTGTTGTTTTTCCATTAACAGAATACAGAAAAGTGAATATTACTAAGGCTAAGATAAAATTAGCGATAGGTCCCGCTGAAACAATAGCGGAGCGCTGAGAGATTGATTTTGTATGAAAGCCATTTGGAGAAAATTTATTTGCGTCCGCTTTGCTTGTTGGGTCAGCATCATCTACAAACTTCACATAACCACCAAGGGGAATCCAGCATATTTTCCATTTAGTTCCCCTCTTGTCATAAATACTATAAATTTCCCTACCAAAACCTATTGAAAAAATTTCAACATCAACTTTGTTTAAACGCGCAATACCAAAATGACCAAGCTCGTGAAAAAAAACGACCACAGTCAGAACGAGCAGGAATGGAACTGTGTAAATTACAAAATTATACATATAGTTTGTAAAATTTATCAGATCGAACATTTATCTATAACGCCTCATCTACAATTTTTGTCGCAAAATCTTTTGCTTTTTGATTTAATCTTAATATATGCTCGATATTATTTTTTAAAACCTTTTGCTTATTTTTTTTACTATATTCAAGCGACTTTCCTATGACTTTGTAGATATCCAAGAATGATATTTTTTTAGAGAGGAAGTTTTCAACAGCAACTTCACTTGCTGCGTTGAAGGTTACGATCGAACTTACGCCATGATCAATGGCGTCTCTGGCCATATTGACTGCAGGAAATTTTTTATTATCTAGATCGCAAAAAGTTAAACTCTTGATATCTGAAGTCTTCAGATTCCCAAAAATTGGTGCGTTATCACTCTCAAAGATTGCATCGCTGATCGGTATTTTCATATCCGCTTTAGACATCAAAGATAGCGTTGTTCCGTCATGCATTGATATCATAGCATGAATAATAGACTGAGGATGAACCAATATTGTTATATCTTCATGACTTATATTGAATAAATATGTAGCTTCAATTAACTCGAGACCTTTATTGATAAGTGCAGATGAGTCAACTGTGATTTTTTTACCCATGTTCCATGTTGGATGTTTTAATGCATCCTCGAGGGTTACATTTGACAAATCCTCAACACTTGTATTCAGAAAAGGTCCCCCAGATGCAGTAAGTATAATACTCTTAAAATTTTTCCTACTTGTGTAGTTAAGGAGCTTATGAATTGCATTGTGCTCGGAATCTACTGGCACTATATTTGTTTTTTTATTTATTTTTTTATCAAACAATAGGCTACCAGCTACAACAATTGACTCTTTGTTCGCGATTGCCAGCCTCTCTGTTTTATTGATAGCACAGTAAGTTGGCTCGATTCCGGCACTACCAGAAATAGCTGAAAGAACCACATCCGATGTCTTTGATGCTATTTCGTTTACATCATCACACCCAGCTTTTACTTCTATACCCGAACCAAATAAATTATTTTTAAGTTCTCCATACATTTCTTTGTCTGATATTACTGCATACTTTGGTTTAAATTTAATGCATTGGTGCGACAGATTGTTGACATCCCTGCCCGCAACAAATGCTAACATCGTGAATTTTTCATCTATGGTTGGAATTGATAGGGCGTTGACCCCGATTGAGCCAGTGGATCCTAATATTGTTAAGTCTTTTTTCAATTTACCTCCAAAAGTATAAAATGTTTTCATAACTATTATTGCTAGTTATCTTATCTAAGATTAAAAAAATTACCCCAACTCCAATTATACTGTCCATTCTGTCTAAAAGCCCCCCATGCCCTGGAAGAAAATTACTTGAATTCTTGACGCTGAAATTTCTCTTAAGATAAGAACCGAATAGATCTCCTAAAATTGCCCCCAGCGCCATAACTGAAATGAAGAGGTAAATAATACTATCATTCAAATTCATCGTAGAAAAAAGTGCTAAAAAGAAAATGAAAATTGCAGGCGTAATGAATGCAAAAAATGTTCCTTCGATTGTCTTGTTTGGGGATAAATATGGGAAGACTTTCTTTCTACCAAGGAACTGACCGCCGAAATACCCTGACGAGTCAGAAATAACAGCAATCGTTATCACAAGAAGAATTGAATTTAGACCGTCTAATGTATCGCCTTCTAATCTAATTTGATAGAATACTAAAAAAGATATATAGGAGTAATAGATGACAGCCAACAACCAACCATTACCTCCATAAAATAATTTTATCAAGATAGATCCCGTAACCAAAACCACTAAACAAATGGTAATGGCTATATCTGGAGCTGTATTTAAAAGCAATACAGAGATGCATAAAAAAAATGAGTACAGCATTGAGGCTGCTTTTCTTTTCGGATAGCTAATAATCAATGTCAGCTCATAAAACAATAAAATCGAGACACAGATGAGGGCTATTTTAAAATAAATACCTCCCAAATATATAGGTAAGATAAAAATTGGTAGAATTAACAGTGTTGTTTGAAATCGTAATCTTAAATTATTAAAATCCATGGCTCAATTCACACTCCTTTATTAGGCGTATTTCTTCCATATCTTCTCTCCCTTTGAGAAAACTGCTTCAGTGCATTATGGAATTGGTCGACTGTAAAATCCGGCCATAGCGTTTCCGTAAATACAAATTCAGAGTATGCACATTGCCATAACAAAAAATTACTAAGTCTCATCTCCCCACTTGTTCTAATTATGAGATCCGGGTCAGGGATGTTAGCTGTATCGAGATAATTACTCATTAAGTCATTATTGATCATGTCAGTAGAAATCTTTGCTAGTTGGACATCGCTGAGTATTTTCTTCAGCGCCCTAATGATTTCATCTCTTCCACTGTAATTAAATGCCGCAATCAGCCGCATCCCCTTATTATCTTGGGTTCTTTCTTGAACCATTTTGATTATTTTCTTTTGTGGTTTCGCAAGTGTATCTATATCACCAATGACGCTTACCCTAATATTATTTGAAATTATCTCATCCAAATATGCACTTTCAAAGCTTTCCATGAGATACATAAGGTTTGAGATTTCTGCTGGATCCCTTTTCCAGTTTTCTTTACTGAAGCTAAAAAGTGTTAAATATTTAATATCGAAACTAGCAGCTGCTTTAGCAATCAGAACAAGCGTTTCTATACCTTTACGATGACCGTCCTCATCCTGTAACTCTCTACCCCTTGCCCACCTTCTATTCCCATCTAGAATTATGGCAACATGATCAGGCAAGTTTGTGATTTCACTCATGGTAACTTATTTCAATGAAAGACGTTAAACGTTCATAATTTCAGCGGTTTTTTTTTGAAGTGTCTCATCAATCTCTTTTATAGCTGAATCTGTGATATTTTGAATATCATTACCATAATTCTTTTGGTCGTCCTGACTGATATCACTACTTTTTTCAAGTTTCTTTAGGGTATCCATACCATCTCTTCGAACGTTCCTGACTGCAATACGTGCATTTTCTGCATATTTACTTGCGACCTTACAAAGCTCTTCCCTTCTTTCCGAGTTAAGCTCCGGAACAGGAATTCTAATTAATTGCCCATCCATATTAGGATTTAAGCCTAATCCTGACTCTCGTATTGCCTTGTCAATAATTTCGACTTGTGACTTATCCCAAACCTGTACAGATATTGTTCGAGGATCAGGAACACTGACAGTTGCAAGTTGATTTAAAGGCATCTTTGAGCCATATACCTCTACACTGATAGGATCAAGCAGACTCGCAGAAGCTCGTCCTGTTCTTAAGCCTGAGAACTCTCCTTTGAGCGAGTTTATGGCCCCATCCATTCTTCGTGAAAAATCCTGTAAATTAAATTCATCTGCCATTGCGATACCTTAATTAGATATAATTGTAAATTCTGCTTTTTTTTCTATTACTTTTCTTAACTCGTCTTTATTTTTTATGGAAAATACAATTATTGGTAGACCTGCTTCCTCTGCCATTATAATTGATGTCCTATCCATGATGCTTAGATTATTATTTATAACATAATTATAATCTAATTTAGAAAATTTCTCAGCTTTTGAATACTTTTCTGGGTCTTGATCATAAACTCCATCAACTTTTGTTCCTTTTAATAGAACATCACAGTCAAGCTCGAGCGCCCTCAAAACGGCCGTTGTATCAGTTGTAAAATAAGGGTTACCCGTTCCGCCAACAAGGATTACCACATGACCATCATTCATTGCCTGTTTTGCCTCTTCATGGTTAAACTTTTTTATAATTCCAGATATCGTAAAAGATGAATAAATAATTGATTTAATGTGTTTATTTGTTAGAAGATTTTTTAAATAAATCCCGTTTATTGCTGTACTAAGCATACCCATATGGTCTGCATTGTTCTTAGAGAGATTATAGTCTCTGTGATTGATACCTCTTATTATATTCCCACCACCTATAACAACTGCGAGATTTATTCCGGACTTTTTAATACTAGCTATATCATCGACAATTTGGTTTGATATTGAATAATCAAAAGCACTATTTGCATCTCCTGATAGAATCTCACCAGAAATTTTGAGTAAGACATTATTATATTCTTTTGCCATTACCAACCATCTATAATGCAGGAGTTTCTATTAATTTTTACTTATAACAGCAGCAACTTCACCCGCGAAGTCGTCTTCCTTCTTTTCAATGCCATCACCCAGTTGCATTCTTGTAAAACGTGTAATTACAATATCGTCGTTGAGCTCCCTAGATTTGTTTTCAAGCAGTTTTGCTATTTTTGTTTCACCATCTATAACGAAAATTTGAGATAACAAAGCATTTTCTTCAGTAAATTTTTTTATTCTGCCTTCAACCATTTTCTCGATTATATTTTCAGGTTTACCACTCTCACGCGCTTGTTCCTGAGCAATTTGCTTTTCCCTCTCAATTAATTCGGGGCTAATTTCGTTTGAAGCTAATGCTAGGGGATTAGTTGCTGCGATGTGCATACATAGGTTTTTTCCAAATTCAGCTAACTTGTCGCTATTATTCTTAGTTCTAATTGCGACTAATACTCCGATCTTTCCCAATGAGTCAGCAACTGCATTGTGAGTGTATGAAAATACATGCTCATCTTTGATATTTTCATATCTCGTAATTCTTCTGAGCATAATGTTTTCGCCAATTGTTGCAATTTTTTCGTTGATCTCTTCAGCAACAGTTCTACCAGAATCTTGGTATTGCGCATTTTCAACATCATGATTATCAATTGAAACATCCAATATTCCCCGTAATAAGCCCTGAAATTCTTCGTTCCTCGCCACGAAGTCTGTTTCAGAGTTTAACTCTATGATAGCGGCTGATCCATTCTTAATAAGGGAGCCAATTAAGCCTTCAGAAGCAATCCTGTCTGATTTTTTTGCCGCTTTTGTTATTCCTTTGGCCCTTAACCAATCTATAGATAGATCAATGTTTCCATCATTTTCAGAAAGCGCCATTTTACAATCCATCATCCCTGCGCCGCTTTTTTCTCTGAGCTCTTTAACTAATCCTGCCGTAATTTCAACCATTTTATTTCCTTATAGTATCCGATACCAAAAAAAGATTTAAGAGTCCGACTTATCATCAATAGTTGATTCTGCTGTCTTTTTAGGTGATTTTCTTTTCTTCTTTTCAACAATTAACTCCTTATTTTCTTCATTTTTTTTATCATCTTTTGAAGATAGCTCAACGGAGTCAATCATAGGCTCTTTAATTTTGCTTTCATCTTTTGACTCTTCGCTTAACACTTCTAAATCATCAGATGATACGGGATTTGCACTTTCGCCTTGATCAATTGAATTTTTCGTTTGTGAGTTTTCCATACCATCCAAAATTGCTCGCTCGGCCAATGAACAGTATAGGGCAATAGCTCTAGATGCGTCATCATTACCGGGTATTGGATGATCAATATCATCTGGCGTAGAATTTGTATCAAGGATGGCCACAACTGGTATGCCAAGCTTATTAGCCTCCAATATTGCAATGGCCTCTTTGTTTGTATCAATTACAAAAAGAATATCAGGTAGCCCCCCCATATCCTTGATGCCACCAATTGCCCTTTCGAGCTTATTATGCTCTCTAGTAAGTTTTAAAACTTCTTTTTTTGTAAGTGCATTTATTTTTTCACTATTTAGCATCTCCTCAAGATCTTTAAATCTTTTTATTGAATTCGAGACTGTTTTCCAATTTGTTAAGATACCTGCCATCCATGTATGATTTATGTAGTACTGGGCAGATTTCTTTGCTGACTCAGCAATATGCTCTGATGCTTGACGTTTTGTACCAACAAACAATACTCTGCCGCCAGACGCTGCTACATCTCTGATTGCAAGTAGTGCCTGATGCAACAATGGAACGGTTTGTGATAAATCGATGATGTGGATACCATTTCTTTTACCATAAATAAAGGTTTCCATTTTTGGATTCCAGCGTTCTTTTTTGTGACCAAAATGAACACCAGCTTCTAAAAGTTCTCTCATTGAGAAATCTGGTAGTGACATTATAACTCTCCTGACTCGGTTATTCTCCATAGAGCTTAACTTACACCGACTCATGCTCTATGTATGTGATATGCTGTTTATATGATTTTATTGAGAAAATATCAAGCTAATTTACTAAAACCTCTCTAGTCTGTATTTATCCCGATAACACCGGGTATTGAGCTTAAATATTTTTCTGTGTCATTATCAAAGCAATAACTATTTCCAATCTCGAGTTTTATATCTTTTTTTAAATTATTATCATAAAATTTTAAATTGATAGTATCTGAACCTTTGCCAAGCTTGAGCTTTTCAGCTATTAGATCAATTGCGCTTATATCTGATATTTTTATAGTGTATTTTTGAATATCGGTTTTCTCTGTGAATTCAGGATCCGCCTCCTCGAAACTAGCAAAATCGACGTTTGTTTTATCTGTTTTGCAGGCATCTCCTAAATTATCTTCAGTTGCTTGTATAACATCATTAACCCGCAGTCTGATAGAGTCACCTTGAAGGTCAGCATCCACTTTTATAATCAAAACATTACCAACAAATAATATTTCATTGAATTTATCAATTATATCTGAAAAAAACATGGTCTCAAATTCTTGGCTCTTATCTGAGAATCTTATGAAGGAATAATTTCTACCTGTTTTGCCTCTTCTATTTACCCTAG
>MDTD01027786.1_pt1 | contig 27933 bp, 24 predicted proteins | sample 811221 | NCBI WGS metagenome assembly MDTD01 (sample SAMN05326646, study PRJNA326480) | marine metagenome | isolation source: seawater | place: Pacific Ocean: South West | collected 2011 | reverse complement strand
TGCATTTTTTAATTTTATTAAGATACAATAGTATAAATTTGGACAATAATTTAAAATTTAATTTGAAAAAATTTAATTGCATAAAAATTTTTATTATTTCTTTTTGTATAGTTTGTTTCAATTACTCATTTGCTCAAAAAAAAATTCCAAAAACAAAAGTAATTTTTACCTCTGAAAAAATAATTATAGATGGAGTTGACGATGAAAAAGCATGGACAAATGCATTTGAATCAGAAAAATTTTGGCAATACCGTCCATCAGATAGCTTACCTGCTGAAAAACAGACGGAATTTAAATTTCTTTATAACGAAAAAAGCTTGTTCTTATTTGTTAAAGCGTACTCTAAAAATAAAGATTATGTTGTTCCTTCCCTAGAAAGAGATTTTGAAGGGTATGGAACAGATTTTTTCACTTTTACTTTTGATACATTTAGTGATGCCACAAATGGCTTTTTTTTTGGAACTAATCCATTAGGCGTAAAAAGAGAATCTCTTTTATCTAATGGTGCTAGTGATTATAGACGTGATAGTAATAGTAGCTGGGATACAAAATGGGAAGTTGAGACTAAAATCTATGAAGATTATTATACTGCAGAAATTAAAATCCCCTTTTCATCCTTAAATTTTCCAGAGAACAAAAAAATATGGAGATTTAACCTTTATCGATATAATACTCAAAACTCAGAATTTACCACTTGGGCTAAAGTTCCAAGAAATCAAATGATTGTAAATTTAGCCTTTATGGGTGAGATAGAATTTGAAAAACCATTAGGTAAATCTAGAACTCCCTTTTATTTAATTCCATACCTTAATGCCATTACTAGCAATGACTTTGAAGAAAAAATTAAAAAAAATAAAGCAATAATTGGTGGTGATGCAAAAATATCTATTTCAAATGGTCTAAATCTTGATCTAACTTTTAATCCTGACTTTTCACAAGTAGAAGTAGACGATGAAATAATTAATTTAACAAGATTTGAAATTTCATTACCTGAAAAAAGACAGTTTTTTGTTCAAAACAGTGATTTATTTTCAAATTATGGAAACAGTCGCGACGCACGTCCCTTCTTCTCCAGAAGAATTGGTGTAGCAAAAGATATTAATGGGAATACAATTGAAAATAAAATAATTGCTGGGGCTAGACTTAGCGGAAAAATTGATGAAAACTGGAGAATAGGTATATTAAATATGCTAACAGAAGAAGACATTAAAAATGAAATACCGTCAAATAATAATACTGTATTTGCAATTCAAAGAAAAGTATTTTCTCGATCTAATATTAGCCTATTAATGATTAATAGAGAATCAGTGAAATCCTACAGTTTCCTTGCTAATACAGAAAAATATAATCGTCTACTAGGAATTGATTATAACCTAGCTTCAAAAAATAATGAATGGACAGGAAGACTTTATGTGCATAAATCATTCACTCCAAATTTTGGTAAAGATAATTTGAGCTCAGGTATTAGAGTTGAGAGAAATAAAATCAAAAGTACTATTAGCGCTGGAGCTGGATATGTAGGCTCTGACTTTAAATCAGATTTGGGATATATAAGAAGAACTGATATTTTTAAATCCCGGGCTAGTTATCAATACCGTATTTATCCAGAAAATGAAAAAATAAGATATTATGGATTTAGACAAGGTGTTTATTTAACGCATAAACCAGACATAGATTTTTTCCTTTCTGACAGAACATACTTAACAGAATTCACAATGGACTTTAATAATCTAAGTGATTTGGAAATTCAAACTTTTAGTAGAATGACATATTTATTTAAACCCTTTGACCCAACAGGTTCAGACTCAGAAAATCCCTTACCCGCTGGAAGAAGTTATAAGTATACTGAAATTGAGTTTAATTACTCTTCAGATCTTAGAAAACCTTTTTCTTTTGATATAGGTACTTCTTTAGGGCAATTCTATAATGGAAATATATACTCCGTTGAAAGTGAATTTGAATTAAAATTCCAACCTTTTGTAAGCACCGGTTTAGAATTAAGTTTTGATAAAGTAATACTTCCAAAACCATATCCCACATCATCTTTATGGCTTTTAAACCCTTGGATAGATGTAACTTTTTCTAAGAATACATCTTGGAATACACTAATCCAATTTAATTCTCAATCCGAAATCCTAGGTATTAATACTCGCTTTAGATGGCGATTTGCTCCATTATCTGATCTTTTTATTGTTTATAATGATAATTATATTGCAGAAAACCCGTTTATACCTCGTCTAAGAAGTTTAAATTTGAAATTAACATATTGGCTAAATCTTAACTAATGAAAAAAATTTTTAAAATAATAGTCATTTTCATACTAATAATTGGTTGCACCGGTAAAAGTAGAAGTGATATGAATACAATAGAAGTTAAAGGTTCAATTGAGGGTTTAAGAAAGGGAACCTTATACCTTCAAAAAATTCAAGATTCCATTTTAATTGATCTTGATTCACTTGTCCTAAATGGATCTTCTAATTTTAAACTTCAAGCTAAGATAAATTCACCCGAAATTTTTTACTTATATCTAGATAAAAAAGATGGTGACACATTAAATGATAGGATACGTTTTTTTGGTGAAAAAGGAACCATTGAAATCAATACTTTATTAAAAACTTATGAAAGTAGCGCTCAAATCTCAGGTTCTGAAAATCATTTATTATTGGAAGAATATCTGACCTTCATTAGAAGATTTGATCAAGAAAATCTAAAACTTGTAAAAGTTTATTTTAATGAACTGAGAGAAAATAATTCTTCTAAAAAATTAGACTCTATTCAAAAAAAGATGGATAATCTTCTTTTAAGGAGATATCTTTTTACTATAAATTTTGCAAATAATAACTCTGACAAAGAAATTGCACCATATTTAATGGTTACAGAAGTAAATGATACAAGTATAAAATTACTAGATTCTGTTATGGTTAAACTAAGTCCTGAAGTCAAACTATCGAAATATGGAAAAGATCTTAAGCTACTAATAGATAAAAGAAAAAAAGAAATTAGTTTGAAATAACCAATTTTATTTATTTGATATAATTAAATTATTGTCTAAAACATATTTATAGAATCTTTCAAAGATAATAACAAACCAAGCAGTATATTTATCAGGTTTTAATATTAAATCTTTTTTTAGTATTTCTAAACTAACCCAATTATAATCATCAACTTCCTGATTGTTTATTTTTGGTTTTTCATTACTAAAACCAAATAAAACATGATCAAGTTCATGTTCAATTAACCCATTGTCAAATGAAGTTTTATAGATAAATGAAAATAACTTTTGAAGCGAAGCTTTGATTCCCATTTCTTCAAAAAGCCTTCTTTGACCAGCATGAATTGATGACTCATCTTTACGTTGATGACTGCAACAACTATTTGTCCATAATCCTGCTGAGTGATACTTACTTTTAGCCCTTCTTTGAATTAATAACTCACTTTTATCGTTTAAAATAAATACTGAGAAAGCTCTATGAAGTATTCCTTTTTCATGAGCTTCCATTTTTTCCATGAAACCTAAAGCATTATCATTTTTATCTACCAAAATAACTTCTTCTATCATTTAAAGAGAAATATTAAGAATATATAAATTTAATAAATATATATAGAAAGTAAATTATATCAAGCTTCGCCAGTGGGCCCAAAATTTAATGGTATTGGAGGTAATTCTTTAGACTTAATTTCTCCATTAGAATTTTCAAAACGTTTGATATTGTCTCCAAGTGCTTTTTGCAACCTTTTTGCATGTTCAGGTGTAAGAATAACTCTTGATCTAACTTTAGCCTTGGGAGATCCAGGCATTATCGTGACAAAATCAACAACAAATTCTGAAACTGAATGATTAATAATTGCAAGATTAGAATAGATTCCCTCAGAGGTTTTTTCGTCAATTTCAATATTAATTTTTTTTTCTTGATTTTTATCTTTATCAGTCATTTGAAATATCTATTTTTTCTTCCTTATCAATTAGTAGACTATTATATTCATCTTTAGAACCAACAATGATTTCATCATACTCTCTAAGACCAGTTCCAGCAGGTATTTTATGACCCACAATTACGTTCTCCTTTAATCCATCAAGAGTATCAACTTTTGCATTAACTGCTGCTTCATTAAGAACCTTGGTTGTTTCTTGAAAAGATGCTGCTGATATAAATGATTTAGTCTGCAAAGATGCTCTTGTTATACCTTGAAGTTCAGGAGTTGCAGTAGCTGTTTTAGCATCTCTAGCGATAAGCTTATTTTTCTTTTCCCTTAGAAGATAGGAATTTTCATCACGTAATTGACGTGCAGAAATTATTTGACCAGCTTTAAACTTTTCAGAGTCACCAATTTCTTCAACAACCTTTTGAGAATATAAATTATTATTTTCAATTATGAAATCAGATTTGTATACAAGTTGATTTTCTAAAAAAATAGAATCACCAGGGTCTTGTATTCTTACTTTTCTCATCATCTGACGAACAACAACTTCAAAATGTTTATCATTAATCTTAACCCCCTGGAGTCTGTATACTTCTTGAACCTCATTTACTAAATATTGTTGGACAGCTGAAGGCCCTTTAATCCTTAATATATCTGTTGGAGTAATTGATCCATCTGAAAGAGGCATACCAGCCTTAATAAAATCATTTTCTTGCACTAATATTTGATTTGAGAGTTTAACCAAATACTTCTTAATTAAGCCAAATTTTGATTCTACAATTATTTCTCTATTACCACGTTTAATTTTACCAAAAGAAATAACACCATCAATTTCCGATACAACAGCTGGATTAGAAGGGTTTCTAGCTTCAAAAAGCTCTGTAACTCTAGGTAAACCTCCAGTAATATCACCAGATTTAGCAGATTTTCTCGGTATTTTTACTAAAATTCTTCCCTCTTCTATTTTGTCGTTCTCATTAACCATTAAATGGGCTCCAACTGGTAAGTTATATGATCTGAGTAATTTACCTTTACTATCATTAATTAGTAATGTAGGAATCAATTTTTTATTTCTAGATTCAATAATGACCTTTTCTTGAAAACCAGTTTGCTCATCAATTTCAACCTTATATGTAATCCCTTGTTCAATATTATCATAGACTATTTTACCGGAAAATTCTGATACAATAACACCGTTAAATGGATCCCACTCACAAATAACTTCTCCAGCAGAAATTTTCTTTTTGTTTTTTACAAATATTGAAGATCCATAAGGTATATTATTAACACTTAAAATATTTTTAGTGTTTTTATCAATTAATCTGATCTCTGCAGTTCTGGATATAACGATATTGGCGTCATTACCTTCACTATCTTTACCCTTAACAGTTCTTAAATCTTCGATTTCAGCAATACCATCAAACTTAGCTGTTAATTTATTTTCTTCTGAAATGTTTCCAGCAACTCCACCTACATGAAATGTTCTTAAAGTAAGTTGTGTTCCAGGCTCTCCAATTGATTGGGCTGCAACTACACCAACTGATTCTCCTAATTGAACCATTTTCCCTGTTGCTAAATTTCTGCCATAACACTTTACACATATCCCTTGTAGCGCTTCACAAGTTAGAGGAGATCTAACTTCAACGCTTTCAATAGGTGTGTTTTCAATTTTTCTAACAATATCCTCAGTAATTTGATGACCGGACTCAACTAAAATTTCATCGCTTGTAGGATCTTTAATTATGTTAAGAGATACTCTGCCTAAAATCCTTTCTCCGAGGGATTCAACCTGTTCTTCATTTTTTCGAAGGGCTTGAACTTTAATTCCTCTCAATGTGCCACAGTCAGGAATTTTAACGATAACGTCCTGAGAAACATCAACTAAACGTCTAGTTAGATAACCAGCATCAGCTGTTTTAAGAGCAGTATCTGCTAAACCTTTTCTTGCACCATGTGTAGAAATGAAGTATTCTATAATAGAAAGTCCTTCCTTAAAATTTGAAAGGATAGGATTTTCAATAATTTCTCCTCCTCCAACATTTGATTTTTTAGGTTTTGCCATTAGCCCCCTCATTCCAGTAAGTTGTCTTATTTGTTCTTTTGATCCTCTTGCTCCAGAATCTAACATCATATAAACAGAATTAAATCCGTCTTGATCATCCGTTATCCTTTTCATGGCTAATTCTGTTAATTTTGCATTAGTAGAGGTCCAGACATCAATTACCTGATTATATCTCTCATTATTTGTGATTAATCCCATATTATAAGTACTCAAAATACCTTCAACCTCAGAATTTGCTTGTTCTATCATTGTATTTTTCTCGCTTGGAATTATTATATCTCCAAGACTGAAGGAGAGACCACCTTTAAATGCAAAAGCATAACCCATATCTTTTATTTGGTCAAGGAATAGAGACGTTTCTGGAACACTAGTTAGTTTTAAAATTTTCCCAATAATTTCTCTGAGATTCTTTTTTGTTAAAACCTCATTAAAAAACCCTGCTTTTTCTGGGACAACTTCATTAAATAAAACTCTTCCTACAGTCGTTTCAATAATTTGATTTTTCAAAGTTCCATTTTTATCGAAATCTTTTACTCTAATTTTTATGATTGCATTCAGATCAACTTTCTTTTCATTATAGGCTATATGGACTTCATTGACAGAATAAAAGGTTAATCCCTCACCTATTACTGGGTTATCTTTAGTTGATTTTTTTGCTTTAGTCATGTAATAGAGACCTAAAACCATGTCTTGAGACGGAACAGTTATCGGAGAGCCATTTGCAGGATTTAAAATATTATGCGAAGCTAACATAAGTAATTGAGCTTCTAATATTGCTTCAGGTCCTAGAGGTAAATGAACAGCCATTTGATCACCATCAAAATCAGCATTAAAAGCTGTACACACTAATGGATGAAGCTGAATTGCTTTACCCTCTATTAACTTTGGTTGAAATGCCTGAATGCCAAGTCTATGAAGAGTAGGTGCTCGATTAAGAAGTACTGGATGACCTTTTAATACATTTTCCAAAATATCCCATACAACAGGCTCCTTACGATCAATAATTTTCTTTGCAGACTTAACAGTTTTAACAATTCCTCTTTCTATTAGTTTTCTGATTATAAATGGTTTATATATTTCAGCAGCCATATCTTTTGGAATACCACACTCGTAAAGTTTCAGTTCTGGTCCAACAACTATTACAGAACGTGCAGAATAATCAACTCTTTTCCCAAGTAGGTTTTGACGAAACCTGCCTTGTTTTCCTTTCAAAGAGTCAGATAAAGACTTTAACGGACGATTTGAATCAGTCTTTACAGCAGAGGCCTTACGAGTATTATCAAATAATGAATCTACTGCTTCTTGAAGCATTCTTTTCTCATTTCTTAAAATCACTTCAGGGGCTTTAATCTCAACAAGTCTTTTTAATCTGTTGTTTCTTATTATAACTCTTCGGTATAAATCGTTTAAATCTGAAGTCGCAAAACGACCTCCATCTAATGGGACTAAAGGTCTCAACTCTGGAGGAATTACGGGTATAACCTTCATTACCATCCACTCAGGTAAATTCTCATTGTTAAGATTTCCTTCTCTAAAAGCTTCAACAACTTGAAGTCTTTTGAGAGCCTCCGTTTTTCTTTGCTTTGAAGTTTCATTATTAGCTTTATGTCTTAGTGAATAGGAAAGTTCTTCTAAATCAATTCTTGACAACAATTCTATTAAGCATTCTGCACCCATCTTTGCAATAAACTTATTTGGATCTGAATCTTCCATGAATTGATTTTCAGGAGGAAGACTTTCCATAACATTTAGATATTCTTCTTCAGTTAAAAAATCCATTACCTCCAGTGGATCTCCTTCAGTATTTTTTGCAACTCCTGCTTGAATAACAACATATCTCTCATAATATATTATCATGTCTAATTTTTTTGAAGGAAGTCCAAGGAGGTATCCTATTTTATTTGGCAGAGATCGAAAATACCATATATGAGCTACAGGAACTACCAAACTGATATGTCCAACTCTATCGCGTCTGACTTTTTTTTCAGTTACCTCAACACCGCATCGATCACATACAATTCCTTTGTATCTAATTCGTTTGTATTTTCCACATGCACATTCAAAATCTTTAACTGGTCCAAAAATTCTTTCACAAAATAGACCATCTCTTTCTGGCTTGTGTGTTCTATAATTGATAGTTTCGGGTTTGAGAACTTCTCCCCTTGACTTAGCCAAAACTACTTCTGGCGATGCTAATCCAATTGAAATTTTGTTGAACTTTTTTTGAGTTATTATTTCGTTATTTCTAATCATAATTTTAAGTATTCCTGCTTAATTAAATTTATTCTACTAATCTTATGTCAAGGCCTAATCCCTTTAATTCATGCATTAAAACATTAAATGATTCTGGGAGACCAGGTTCTGGTAAAGTTTCACCTTTCACTATAGACTCATAGGTCTTCGCTCTACCTATAACATCATCAGATTTAACTGTTAATATTTCTTGAAGAGCGCTGGAGGCACCATAAGCTTCCAGTGCCCAAACTTCCATTTCACCAAATCTCTGTCCACCAAACTGAGCTTTTCCTCCAAGAGGTTGCTGAGTTATAAGAGAATATGGTCCAATAGATCTTGAATGCATTTTATCATCAACCATATGACCAAGCTTAAGCATATAGATAACACCTACAGTTGCTGCTTGATCAAAACGATCTCCAGTTCCTCCATCAAAAAGATAGGTATGTCCATACTTAGGAACTCTACCCTCTTCAGTTAGTTTATTTATTTCATCAATTGAAGCACCATCAAAAATTGGAGTGGAGAACTTTTTATTCAAATTTAATCCTGCCCAACCTAATACAGTTTCATATATTTGGCCAATATTCATTCTTGAGGGAACTCCTAAGGGGTTTAAGACAATATCTACAGGTGTCCCGTCCTCAAGGAAAGGCATTTCTTCTTCACGAACAATTCTTGCAACTATTCCCTTATTTCCATGCCGACCAGCCATTTTGTCTCCAACCTTAAGTTTTCTCTTTTTTGCCACATAAACCTTGGCTAATTTTTTCACTCCTGCAGGCAATTCGTCACCAACACTTATAGTAAATTTTTCTCTTCTTAAAACACCTTGAAGATCATTTTCTTTGATCTTGTAATTATGAATTAAATCAGCAACCAATTTATTTGTTTTGGAAGAGCTAGTCCATGAAGACAGATTTAGGTGAGTATAATCATCTATTTTCTGGAGAAGTTTTAATGAGTATTTTTTTCCTTTTGAAATAACTTCTTCACCAAGATCGTTGGTTACACCTTGTGAGATTTTTCCAGAAACAATTGCAAACAATTTTTCTACAAGACTATTTTTTAAATCATTAAATCTAACGTCAAATTGCTTTTCTAAGATATCTAATTCTTGTTTATCTTGATTTCGTCTTCTTTTATCCTTGAAAGGTCTTGTAAAAAGTTTTTTATCAATTACCACTCCATGCAGTGATGGTGGTGCTTTAAGAGAGGCATCTTTAACGTCTCCAGCCTTATCACCAAATATAGCTCGCAATAACTTTTCTTCAGGTGACGGATCTGATTCCCCTTTTGGAGTTATTTTACCAATTAAAATATCACCAGGATTAACTTCGGCACCAACACGAATCATTCCATTTTCATCTAAGTCCTTTGTTGCTTCTTCACTAACATTAGGAATATCATTTGTTAACTCTTCTGCTCCAAGCTTTGTGTCACGAACGTCTATTGAATATTCATCAATATGTATTGAAGTAAAAATATCCTCTCTTACAACTTTTTCTGATACAACGATGGCATCCTCAAAGTTGTATCCCTTCCATGGCATGAACGCTACCATCATATTTCTACCTAATGCGAGTTCTCCTTTCTCTGTAGCATATCCCTCACAGAGAACCATTCCTTTGTGAACTTTGTCTCCTTTTTTAACGATGGGTTTTAAGTTAATGCATGTGCCTTGATTTGTTTTTCTAAATTTGATTAAGTCATAAGTTTTTGTATCATCTTCAAAACTTGTCATCTTTTCTTCTTTGGAACGATCATATTTGATTACTATCTTATCAGAATCTACATATTTTACCTTGCCATCTCCTTCAGAATTAACAAGTACTCTGGAATCTGAAGCAACTTGTCTTTCTAATCCAGTTCCAACAATAGGTGATTCTGGGCGTAAAAGAGGAACAGCCTGTCTCATCATATTTGATCCCATCAAAGCTCGGTTAGCATCATCATGCTCTAAAAATGGAATAAGCGATGCCGATATAGAAGCTATCTGGTTAGGAGCAACATCAGTATAATTAATCTGTTTAGGTTCAACTACAGGAAAATCTGCTTGATCCCTTGCAATAACTCTATCAATTGTAATTTTACCATTTTTGTCATAAGGTATATTAGCTTGAGCGATTAATTTATTTTCTTCTTCTTCAGCACTCAGATATATTGTATCCTTTAAATTTATTTTACCTTTTTCCACTTTTCTGTATGGAGTTTCAATAAATCCAAGATTATTCACCTTGGCATATACTCCGAGAGAAGAAATCAGTCCAATATTTGGGCCCTCAGGTGTTTCTATTGGACATAATCTACCATAATGTGTGTAGTGGACATCTCTAACTTCAAATCCCGCACGTTCTCTAGATAGTCCACCAGGTCCTAAAGCTGAAAGTCTTCTTTTATGAGTTATTTCAGCTAAGGGATTTGTTTGATCCATAAACTGTGATAGTTGATTTGTTCCAAAAAAAGTGTTTATAACAGATGAGAGAGTTTTTGCATTAATTAAATCAATAGGGGTAAAAACCTCATTATCACGAACATTCATTCTTTCCCTAATAGTCCTGGCCATTCTTGCTAGTCCAACTCCAAACTGAGATGATAATTGCTCGCCAACAGTTCTAACTCTTCTATTTGAGAGATGATCAATATCATCTATTTCAGCCTTAGAATTAATTAATTCAATTAGATACTTTACTATTGTAATTATATCTAGTTTCGTCAAAACTTGCATATCCATTTCAACTTCAAGACCTAGTTTTTTATTCATTCGATACCTACCTACTTCACCTAGATTATATCGTTGATCTGAAAAAAATAATTTATCTATTATCCCTCTTGCTGTATCTTCATCTGGAGGCTCAGCATTTCTGAGTTGCCTATAAATATGTTCAACAGCCTCTTTTTCTGAGTTTGTAGGATCTTTCTGAAGAGTATTATGAATAATAGCATAATCTGCTAAATGAGAATCCTGTTTGTGAAGTAGAATTGTTTTTACTTCAGCATCAATAATTTCTTGAAGATGATCATTTTCTAAAATAGTATCTCTATCTATTACGATTTCATTTCTTTCTATTGAAATTACTTCTCCTGTATCTTCATCAACAAAATCTTCATGCCATGTTTTAAGAACTCTTGCTGCTAATTTTCGGTTGAGAACTTTTTTAAGTCCAGCTTTTGAAACCTTCACTTCTTCAGCAAGATCAAAAATTTCAAGTATCTCTTTGTCACTTTCGTATCCAATTGCACGAAAAAGAGTCGTGACAGGAAGCTTTTTCTTCCTATCGATATATGCATACATAACATTGTTTATGTCAGTGGCAAATTCTATCCATGAACCTTTGAAAGGGATTACCCTCGCAGAATATAATTTTGTCCCATTAGCATGAAAGGATTGTCCAAAGAAAACTCCAGGGGACCTGTGGAGTTGAGAAACGACTATTCTTTCAGCTCCATTAACTATAAAAGTTCCACTTGGAGTCATATAAGGAATAGTGCCTAAAAAAACATCTTGAACAATTGTTTCAAAGTCTTCATGTTCAGGATCTGTACAAAAAAGCTTTAGTCTAGCTTTGAGAGGAACTGAATATGTTAATCCTCTTTCAATACACTCCTGAATGGTATAGCGGGGAGGGTCTATAAAATAATCTATGAATTCCAAAACAAACTGGTTCCGTGTATCAGTTATTGGAAAATTTTCTTTAAAAGTATTAAATAATCCTTCCTCTTTGCGTTCATCAGACTTAGTCTCAAGTTGAAAAAAGTCCTGAAAAGATTTAATTTGTATATCTAAAAAATCCGGGTATTTCGGAGAGTGTTTTGCTGCCGCAAAATCTATTCTATTGTCAGGCATATATATATTTATGTTTTATGAAATCACACTAATTTAAATAAAGACTCATTTCCTATCAATGAACCAATAAAATATTGAAATTACTTAAGCTCAACTTCAGCTCCAGCCTCTTCAAGGGATTTTTTTAGTCCTTCTGCCTCATCTTTTGAGACACCTTCTTTGATAGTACTTGGTACATTGTCTACAAGATCTTTTGCTTCCTTAAGACCTTGTCCGGTTAATTCCTTAACTAATTTTACAACTGCAAGCTTAGAACCTCCAGAGGCATTAATAACAACTGAGAATTCTGACTTTTCTTCTGAATCTGCTCCCTCAGCAGGAGTTGAACCCCCACCTGAAACAGCTACAGCTGCAGCTGCAGGTTCAATACCATACTCATCTTTTAAAATATCTGCTAATTCATTGACTTCTTTAACGGTCAAATTAACCAGCTGTTCTGCGAATTTTTTTAGATCTGCCATTTTTTAGAATTTTTGAAAATTTATTTTAGTTTATAATTATTGATTTTTATTTGATAATGTCTTTAGTATTCCTGATATTTTTCCACCACCTGATTTCAATGATGAAATTATTTTTTTAGTTGGAGATTGTAAAAGGCTTATAATTTCTCCAATCACCTCTTCTTTAGATTTAAGCGAAACGAGTATAGGTATTTGATCATCTCCAATGTAAATCGATTCTTCTACGAAAGCACCTTTCAAAGAGGGTTTTTCAGATTTTTTCCTGAAATCTTTAATTATTTTGGCGGGTGCATTACCTACCTGAGAAAACATCAAAGAAGTATTGCCCTTAAGAATGTCTTTTAAATCACCAAAGTCTCTTTTTGAGGCCTCCATAGCTTTGGATAATAGCGTATTTTTTACGACTGACAACTTCACGTTAGATTTAAAACAAAGTCTCCTTAAAGCAGAGGTTTCTGCAGAGTTTAAACCCGCAATGTCTGTCAAATATAAATTCTTTACTTCTCTTAATTCTACTGTTAAATCTTCAATAGCTTGTTTTTTTTCTTCTCTTGTCATTTTTTTAACTTTTAACTATAGATCTTTAACATCGACAGGAATACTAGGGCTCATAGTACTAGACATGAAAACACTCTTTATATACGTACCCTTTGTTGATGAGGGTTTAAGCTTAACAATTGTTTTAAGAAATTCATCTGCATTTTCATGAATTTTCTTAGCTTCAAATGAAATCTTACCAATTGATACATGAACAATTCCAGACTTATCAACTTTGAAATCAATTTTACCAGCTTTTACATCAAGAACAGCCTTTTTAATATCCATGGTAACAGTACCTGTTTTAGGATTAGGCATCAATCCTCTTGGTCCCAAAATTTTTCCTAAAGGACCTAATTTTCCCATAACACTTGGCATTGTTATAATAACATCAACATCTGTCCAACCTTCTTTAATTTTTTCAAGATAATCATCAAGGCCTACATAATCAGCGCCTGCTTCATTTGCCTCTTTTTCTTTGTCTTGAGTAACCAATGCTAAAACTTTTAAATTTTTACCTGTTCCATGAGGTAAGGACACAACGCCTCTAACCATTTCATTACCCTTTTTAGGATCTACACCTAAACGAACTGCAATATCAACAGACGCATCAAACTTTGAAGTAGTTATTTCCTTAATCAAAGATGAAGCATCCTTTAAATTGTAAGGAGTTTCATAATTGATTTTTGCTTTTGCTTCTTTTTGTTTTTTTGATACTCTAGCCATATTATATTAATTATTAAATGGAGGATCTCCCTTGACAATAAATCCCATAGATCTTGCAGTTCCAGCGACCATTTTCATTGCAGATTCAACTGTAAAAGCATTTAGGTCTTGCATTTTATCTTCAGCAATATTTTTCACTTGATCCCAAGTTACTGTTCCCACTTTTTCTCTATTTGGCTCACCAGATCCTTTTTTTAATTTAGCGGCATCCTTTAATTGAACTGCGGCTGGGGCTGTTTTAATGATAAAATCGAATGATTTATCCTGATAAACTGAGATTACTACAGGCAAAACCTTTCCAGGCTTATCCTGGGTTCTTGAATTAAATTGCTTACAAAATTCCATTATATTAACCCCTGCAGCACCTAATGCAGGACCAACTGGAGGAGATGGGTTTGCAGCACCTCCTCTAATTTGTAATTTTAAAACTTTACTGATCTGCTTTGCCATTATTAAATCTTTATTCTACTTATAATTATAAACTTAAAAAACTATAATTAAATTTTTTCAACTTGCATGTAACTTAACTCTAATGGAGTCTTCCTTCCAAATATTTTCACCATTACCTCAAGCTTTCTTTTTTCTTCATTAATTTTTTCTATAGATCCAGTAAATCCGTTAAAAGGACCATCAATTACTTTTACGCTTTCTCCAATGACAAAAGGAATAGATATCTGATCAACAGCAATAGCAAGCTCATCTACCTTGCCTAACATTCTATTGACTTCTGCAGGTCTTAATGGAATGGGATCCCCTCCTTTTGTCTCTCCTAAAAAGCCAATCACATTCGTAACGGAACGAATAGCATGTGGAATTTCACCAGATAAATTAGCTTTAATCATAATGTAACCAGGGAAATAAACACGTTCCTTACTTATTTTTTTTCCATTACGAATTTGTATTACTTTTTCAGTTGGAACCAGAATATCCTCAACTTCATTTTGAAATCCCAATCTAGTCATCTCTGCCATTATATGATCTTTAATTTTAGACTCCTGACCACTAACAGCTCTAACAACATACCAGTTTTTTGTTCCAACCCCTTCCATATTAGTTACCTATAATTTGAAAATAAATTCCTACAATCTTGGAAAGAACAGTATCGGCTCCCCAGATTGCCATTGAAAAAATTACCGAAAAGACAAAAACTACAGTTACCAATCTTTGCAATTCTGATCTTGGGGTCCATGACACATTTTCTCTTAATTCTTTAAATGAGTTTTTGATATATGAAATGACATTATTCATACTTTCTTTCCTTTTTACGCACGGGTTGAGAGACTCGAACTCCCGACACCTGGTTTTGGAGACCAGTGCTCTACCAACTGAGCTAAACCCGTTTTTATCGTAACATAAGGTACCGAATAGAAATTATGCTATCCAATACCTTATAATTTTGTTTAAAAACTTAAATTAATCCAAAATTTCAGTAACCTGACCAGCACCAACAGTTCTTCCACCTTCACGAATTGCAAAACGAAGACCTTTATTTAATGCTATTGGTTGAATCAAATCAACTGTAATAGTTAAATTATCACCTGGCATTACCATTTCAACTCCATCTGGGAGAACAATATTTCCAGTCACGTCCGTTGTTCTTACATAGAACTGGGGTCTGTAATTGTTGTGGAAAGGGGTATGTCTACCACCTTCTTCTTTTTTCAGAATATATACTTCGCCCTTAAATTTTGCATGAGGTTTAACTGAGGTAGGTTTGCATATTACCATTCCTCTAGTTATATCTGTTTTTTCAATACCTCTTAGAAGGATTCCAACATTGTCTCCAGCTTCTCCACGATCTAAAATTTTTCTAAACATTTCAACACCTGTAACAGTAGATTTAAGTTTTTCTGCTCCCATTCCAATAATATCAACTTCATCGCCAGTATTTGCAACACCTGTCTCAATTCTTCCGGTTGCTACCGTTCCTCTACCAGTTATCGAAAAAACATCTTCAACAGGCATAAGAAAATCCTTGTCAACTTCTCTTTGGGGTAATTCAATCCATTTATCAACTTCTTCCATTAATTTAAGAATGGTGTCTACCCATTTCTGCTCACCATTAAGTGCTCCAAGCGCAGATCCTAGAATAACTGGAGTATTATCTCCGTCGTAGTCATAAAAAGATAATTGCTCTCTAACCTCCATTTCAACTAGCTCTAATAGTTCTTGATCATCTACCATATCAGCTTTATTGAGAAAAACAACAATCCTAGGAACCCCAACTTGGCGACCTAAAAGTATATGCTCCCTTGTTTGAGGCATTGGTCCATCTGTAGCAGCAACTACAAGTATCGCACCATCCATTTGGGCAGCACCAGTGACCATGTTTTTTACATAATCTGCGTGACCCGGGCAATCAACATGTGCATAATGACGATTTTGAGTTTGATATTCAACATGAGAAGTATTAATTGTAATACCTCTTTCTTTTTCTTCAGGGGCATTATCAATTTGATCAAAGCTTTTTGCTTCTGATAAACCAGCATCTGCTAACACTTTTGTAATTGCAGCAGTTAAAGTAGTTTTTCCATGATCTACGTGGCCAATTGTTCCAATATTTAAATGGGGTTTTGACCGATCGAAAGTTTCTTTAGCCATAATTTTTTCTGTCTTTATTAATTAAGAGGCAGCAAATTTATAAAATTTTTCAATAAATGCGGCTTATTTAGAAGATTTTTTAATAGAAAAATTAATAATAAAAATTGATCAACAATAAATAAAGAAAATTATAATTGTTTTGAAGGTTCTATGACTTTAACTAAATTAATAATCCATATTAAATTTTTGTATTTTTGCATATCTTAAATTATTGCAAATGGCTTTTGACGTTCAGATGATTAAAAGACTCTATGAAAACCTAGAATCCAACGTGAAATGGATGAGAAATTTACTTGGTAGACCCTTAACTTCAAGTGAGAAGATTTTATATTCTCATCTATGGGACATTAAATTAGCTAAAAAATATTCTAGAGGTAAAGATTATGTTGATTTTTCGCCAGATAGAATTGCATGCCAAGACGCAACTGCTCAAATGGCATTACTACAATTTATGCAAGCAGGAAAAGAAAAAGTTGCCGTTCCAACAACAGTCCATTGTGATCATTTAATTTTAGCAAAAGATGGTGCAATAAATGACCTAAAAAAGGCAAATAATGTTAGTGCTGAGGTCTTTGATTTCTTAGAGTCTGTCTCAAATAAATACGGAATTGGATTTTGGAAACCTGGTGCTGGAATCATACATCAAGTAGTTCTTGAAAATTATGCTTTTCCTGGAGGCATGATGATTGGAACAGATTCTCATACAGTTAATGCTGGAGGTCTTGGAATGCTTGCAATTGGAGTTGGTGGTGCTGATGCAGTTGATGTTATGGCTGGAATGCCATGGGAATTAAAATTTCCCAAGTTAATAGGAGTAAAATTAACTGGAAAATTAAATGGATGGACTGCTCCAAAAGATGTAATACTTAAAGTCGCAGGTATTCTATCCGTCAAAGGCGGTACAGGTTCTATAATTGAATATTTTGGCCCTGGCGCAAAATCGATGTCCTGTACAGGTAAAGGAACCATATGTAATATGGGTGCTGAAGTTGGAGCTACAACTTCTACTTTTGGATATGATTTATCAATGGAAAGATATCTTCGGGCAACAGGTAGAGATATTATTGCTGATGCTGCAAATAGTGTAAAAGAACATTTAACAGCAGATCCAGAAGTATACGAAGATCCAGAAAAATACTTTGATCAAGTAATTGAAATTGATTTAGATTCATTATCTCCTCATATTAACGGACCCTTTACTCCTGATCTTGCGACTCCAATTGCAGATATGGGTAAAAAAGCAAAAAGTGAGAATTGGCCTTTAAAAGTTGAGTGGGGACTTATAGGTTCTTGTACGAACTCCTCTTATGAAGATCTTTCAAGAGCAGCAAGTATAGCAAAGCAAGCAATTGAAAAAAAATTAAAGACCAAGGCTGAATTTGGAATAAATCCTGGTTCAGAACAAGTCAGGTATACTGCAGAAAGAGATGGTTTGATAGGAATCTTTCAAAATTTAGAGGCTAAAATATTTACAAACGCCTGCGGTCCATGCATAGGACAATGGGATCGAAAAGGTGCAAATAAAGAAGAAAAAAATTCTATAATTCATTCTTTTAATAGAAATTTTGCAAAAAGAGCAGATGGAAATCCAAATACTCATGCATTCGTTGCTTCACCAGAAATGGTTGCTGCAGTTGCGATATCGGGAAAACTAGATTTTAATCCGATCACTGATACCCTTATAAACGAAGATGGTGAAGAAGTAAAATTAGAGGCTCCTGAGGGGCTTGAACTCCCTCCTAAAGGTTTCGATTATAAAGATAATGGCTTTGTTCCTCCATTGGATGACGGTTCAAATATTAAAGTTGTCATAAAAAAAGATTCGCAAAGACTTCAAATCCTTACACCATTTGAACCATGGGATAAAAAAAATTTGTATAATGCAAAATTGTTAATTAAAGCTTATGGAAAATGTACAACTGATCATATCTCAATGGCTGGTCCATGGCTTAGATATAGGGGTCATCTAGACAATATTTCGAATAACTGCTTAATTGGCGCAATTAATGCCTTTAACAAAAAAACTAATCTTGTCAAAAGTCAAATCACTGGTGAATATGGTGGTGTTCCAGAAGTTCAAAGAGAATACAAAAAAGCTGGCATAAAAACTGTCGTTGTAGGAGATCATAATTATGGAGAGGGATCATCTAGAGAACATGCCGCTATGGAACCTCGTCACCTAGGAGTAATGGTTGTTTTAGTTAAATCATTTGCTAGAATTCATGAAAGTAATCTCAAAAAACAAGGTATGTTAGCGCTTACGTTTAGTAACGAAAATGATTATGATATAATTGAGGAAGACGATACATTTAATTTCAAAGATTTAAAAGATTTTTCTCCCGAAAAACCTTTAAAGGTTGAAATTATTCACTCAAATAATTCTAAAAATGAAATTTTAGTTAATCATTCATATAATAGTCAGCAAATAGAATGGTTTAAAGAAGGTTCGGCACTTAACCTAATAAAAAAAGGTAAAATTTAGCTAAATATAAAATTAATTTAATACTGAGGAAATAACCTCGAAAGCTGATTCAGCCATTTGATTACCTTTGTTGTCTAATAAGGGATTTATTTCGCATACTTCAAGCGCTACAAGCTTACCTGTGTCTTTCACGCTCTTAATAATTGAAATTATCTCCTTTGTAATAAATCCTTTTGAAACTGGAGTCCCTGTCCCCCTCGAAAGTAAATCACAATCCAAAGAATCAACATCAAAGCTTATATATATAATATCTGTTGAAATTAATCTATTTAATGCCTGATCAATTGATCTTTTTAGTCCAAGATCACGAACCTCATCAACAGAAAAATTTTTAATCTTTTTTAAACGAATTATTTGGTCTTCTTCCTTTTCTGTATCCCTAACGCCAAAATAGATAAGATTTTCAGGTTTTATAATGGGAGATTTACTTCCCATATTTTTCATTCTCAACCAGTTGTTTTCTGTTGACCTTGAAACATTGTTTTTTGAAAATTCCTTATTATCAAATCCTAGAGCGGCTGCAAGTGGCATTCCGTGAATATTTCCTGATGGTGTACTGTAAGGTGAATGAATATCTGCATGAGCATCTAACCAAATAACTCCAATAACTTTTTTTGGATTCGCCATCTGAATTCCCGACAAAGTTCCTAAAGCAGAGGAATGATCACCAGATAAAATCAAAGGGAAAAATCCTTTTTGTAACTCATTTTTAACTTCTTCTCTTAACCTCTCGCATTGCTGACAAACAAAATCGATTCTCTTTGCAAATGTGTTTTTAGTTTTATTATATATGGTCTCATTATGGGTTTTAATATCAATATGAGAATGTTTATTAAAAAAATTATTTTCAAGATTTATTGCGGCAATTTCAATTGCATCAATTCCCATATCAGATCCTCTAGTTCCAGCTCCTATATCTGATCTGTTCTTTATGATTTTAATAGGATTCATATCTATTTGACTAAAGAATTTATAAGTCTTTCTATGTCCTTATCATTATTATGTAGATAGGGTGCAATTCTTAAAGAACTTCCTCTTTGGCTAATATAGATATTTTCTTTTCTAAGATTTGAAACATAATCTTTATTCTTCCCTTTTGGAATTTTAACTCCAAGAATATGACTAACTCTTCTATTTTTTGGAATTACATTAAAACCTAATGAAACTAGTTCATTTGAAATTTTGTTATTTATCGCTTCAAGGGTTTTAGAAATATTACTTATTCCCCATCTTTTAATCTGACTTAAAGCTACAATTGATCCAGGCAATAATGTTGGCATTGCAGTCTGACCCATATCAAATTTTCTTGCACCGGGCATATATCTATCACTGTAGTTTACAAGCTTTGAAAAATTTTTTGCATTATCTCTTGCTAGCCATGTTTCTTCAAGTGGTCTAGAATTAAACCACTTATCTGCAACATAAATAATTGCTAGGCCGTAAGGACAGAGCATCCACTTATATGCAGCAGCTATTAAAAAATCTGGATCAATTTTTTTAATTAAATGCAAGTTGACTCCAAGACTTTGAGTAGCATCAACTATAAAAAAACACTGATTTTCCTTACATTTTTTACTAATCGATTCTAAGTCTATATACTCACCATTAGCCCAATGACAACTAGAAATAGAAACGACCTTAACCTTAGGGTTAATATTTTCAATAATAGCTGAGGTCCAGTTATTTTTTTCATCTTTTTTGACAGTCAAAATAGTAGATCCAACTTCCTTACAAACTCTTCTCCAGGTCAAAACATTACTAGGAAAATCCTCATCAATCAGAAGTATTTGATCTCCCTTCTCTAATTTCTTCTCAATTATTCTAGCAGCAGTATTCATACCATAACTTACTGAAGGAGCTAAAGCATAATTATCTGGTTTTTCTCCAAAAAGATTAGCGCATAATACCTTAACCTCTTCAACTTGGGAAAAAAATTTCTCAGAAGTCCATTCCCAAGGAGCACTTTTTAAGTTAACACCCTTTATGAGTGCTTTTTGAGATTCTATGAGTTGAGGAGAAAGGTATGCGCAATTAAAATAAGAAATATTGTCGGGAATATTGAATAAATCTCTTTGACAGCTTATCATAGTTATATTTATTTAAATTTTAATTGCTTTTTACTTCGATACCAACGTGTCCATTTTTTGATTTAATTTCTCAAGCAATTCAATCATCTCATCATATTTTTTATGATCATCTGAATGCTGTTTAAGATGCTCTGTCCTTATTGGATTTTCGTTCCCTGATTGAATAATTGCAGCTGTTAAACCAATTAAAACAAATAAAACACACCCACATACAAAGATGGTTGAATTAATCGCTATAACTTTTAACGGATCAATGAATATTTTCATTTAAAAAATTAATTTGACTTTAGTCTTTTAAAAACATATCGAGTAATGAAAATGGCCTCAGGCTCTTTGTCAGCAGATTCAACTCCTGTTGCCATAAAAGCTAACTCCCATCCATCAGCAGCTAAATCATTCATTTTTGCAGTAACCATTGCATCATTTGTAGCAATATTATTGAATCTTATCCCTCCAACATTAAAAAAGTTTAAAAGCTTAGTTTCCTCAAAAGCTTTTGTTCTTATTTCATTTCTTTTTGCTTTGGACTTTTGCTTTTTTGTTTTACCATCAACCTCTGTCCTAACGGTTGTTGCATATTTATAATCCACATTATCTGTTTCTGCTATCATACGAGATCTACCTAATCCACTCTGAACTAAAGATTCAACAGTGGTCACGGTTTTATATTCATATATCTGAGCATTAAGAGATAATGTCGCTAGTAAAAAAATTAATAATATATTTTTCATGATTTTTTTATAAACAATATACAAAAAGCACGATTCATTTTTGGATCATTATTGCTACAATTAATTTTAAATTTATTTAATCACATAATATTTGTACATTTATTAAAAAACTTACTACTATGAAAAAACTATTATTTATCTCAATTTTTATCACTTCTCTATTTTCTTATTCTCAGGATCTAACTGTTAATGATATTCCTATTTCGGAATTAGACGCAAAGTATATTAGAGTTAATGCTGAAGTAAAGTTGCTTAGGCCCTTTCGTGCAAATGTATTCCTTGACTGGGGTCAAATTTCTAGAATTAAAGAAATAAGTAAGGGTTGGGTTCTTGACGAGAATGGAAAGAAATTTGCATTTAATGGAATTATGGGTGCAGTGAATCTTTTAATTGAAAATGGATATACTATAGATCATGTGTACTACAATGGAAATAGCGAGTCTGTTAACTACATTATGAAAAAGATAGATTAGTTTTATTCGAATTAATTTTTATTTATAATGAAAAAGGTATTAGTTCTTATTTTTTCCTTTTCTTGTTTTATGATGCTTTCACAAGAAGCAGTAAAGGATTCGTATAGTTATGTTAAAGTTTATGAAGTAGAAGGGAAATCACAAGATAAAATTCACAGCACAATTCTGGAGTGGATTGGTAAAAATTTTAAATCTCCTCAAGAAGTAATTCAGTTTAATGATAAAAATAAAATTATTATTGATCGTAAATTTAAAATGAGTCCAAAACTTATTCAAACCTTCCAAAAAACAACTTCAAACTATAAGGTTTCAAGTACTATGATCTTTCTTATTAAAGAAAATAAATTTAGACTTGAAATGCAATTAAAAGATTCTTACGTTTTTGATGGAAAAAAAAGAGATCCAAATACAACTTGGGAAATAGCAAGTAATCAGATTAATGAAAATTATGTTGGGAATCTTCTTATGACTGCATTTTTAAATGTAAAGCAGTATCGTACATTTAGCTTTGGGGGAGGGCTTAATAGACCTCCATCTGACTTACAGGGTGATGCCAAAGAAAAAAGAGCTGTAAGATATGTTGATAAAGAGATAAAAAAGGGGCTTTACGTTCAAAGAATTAAAAAAGTAGCTCAAAGTCTAAATGATGAGATTTATAGTGTATTTAATTCTATTGATGAATTCTTTGAAGATTCTCCAAATAATGATGACTGGTAAATTTTAGATTTACGGCTAGCAATTTCTAAGTAGTTGTTTTATGGCTTTATTAATCGTAGTAGAATTAATATCTCTAGTGAGCACAGGGAAATTAGGATCATAATTAAATAACTCGAGGATTCTATCTAGATGTTGTTTATATTCTCTACTATATTTATCATTCCCTTCCATAGTATAATAAATTTAAGACTTTTTTCGTAATTCAAATAGTCATTTATGGAATTGTTGTTTTGTATCTTTTTTTTTTTGAATGAAAAATATTAATCAAGGTCCACTTTTTTACATAATTCTTTTAATCCTTGCAGGCGAAGCAGTTTTTATACTTCCATATGTTCTAGCCAGAGTATTTAGACCAACATTTTTAGATGTATTTGAATTAAGTAATTTTCAACTGGGAGGTTTGTTTTCTGTATATGGCGCTGTTGCACTAATTTCATATGCATACGGAGGAGTGATTGCAGATAAATTTTTGCCTAGAAAATTGATGGCATTATCTTTATTATTAACTGCTCTCGGGGGTTTAATAATGGCAACTTTCCCATCATACTTAGTTTTACAAATCTTATTTGGTTACTGGGGCTTTACTACTGTTTTTTTGTTTTGGGGGGCAATGATAAAGGCTACCAGGTTGTGGGGCGGTTCCTTAAGTCAGGGGAAAGCATTTGGTCTTTTAGATGGAGGCAGAGGATTAGTTGCAGCATCAATAAGTAGTTTAGGCGTATTTATTTTCTCATTTATTTTAACAACTGATATTGAATCTGCTACTTTTATTGAACGTCAAGAAGCGTTTAAATATGTTATTTTATTTTCTTCATTAATGATTGCTCTAATTGGAGTCTCAGTTCTTTTTTTTATGAAAATGAAAGAGGAAGAACAATTAAAGGGATTTGCTTCTTCAAACTCAATTAAAAATATTAAATCTGTTCTTAAGACACCTTCAGTTTGGCTATTAATGATCATTATAATGTCTGCATATGTTGGTTATAAATTAACTGACATATATTCTTTATATGCTTCGGACGTAATGCTTTATGATCAAATTCAAGCTGCAGAAGTTGGAGCACTTCAGCTTTATATTCGTCCAATAGTTTGCATAACAATTGGTTTTCTTTCTGACAAAACAAGTGGTATATCATGGATTATAACAGGTTTCATTATTATGCTATTAGGAGCTTCAATTTTTTCCTTGGGAGTCATTAAATCAAGTATGGATCTTGTTTTTTTCTTATCATTAATAATAGTTGCAGTAGGAACATACGCTGTTCGAGCTCTTTATTTTGCAATCTTTCAAGAAGGAAAAATACCATTATCAATAACCGGAACAGCAGTTGGAATAATTTCTATAGTTGGATATACACCAGATATTTTTGCAAGTCCAATTATGGGCTATCTATTAGATAGTTTTCCAGGTGTTCTGGGCCACCAATATGTTTTTGGCATGTTAGTTTTTTTTTCTATTTTGGGTTTGTTAGCTTCAATAAAATTTGCCAAGTTAGTAAGGTAAGCTAAATTAGTTTTTACTGATAATAAATCAGAAGTTTTATCAGCTTAACAAATATGCTATAAATAGAATAGCTATAATTATTAGTAAAAGCCCGATAATCTTTATAAAAAGATCATACCCCGTTACCATTTTTGACCACCACATTATCGTAAATTTAACCCAAAACATTTAGGTTTTATAAAAACTATAATCAGTAACTAAAATAAAAAACCCTTCACTTAAGTAAAGGGTTTCAAAAAATCTTAAAGTTATTCCTATTGGTATCTTTTAAGAACCTCTACGACAAAGTCATGTATCTGTTCCACTTCTCCACGATTTTGAATATAAACTTTAAATGCCTTATTCTCCTGTACTTCAGAGATTAATCCTAGATGATCATTAATATCTTTCCCTGTCACTAGGGACCAGTGAGTTGCCCCATTGGGTTTGTTAATATCATATGTTCCAAAGCCTACCACCCTGTCAGTAAACAAACTTGAGTCACTATCAGTAAATTTCTTTTGAGCACTAGCAAACGCTTTAGGATCTTTAGCTTTAATGTCCCAAATATGGACAAATGGATTTTTCTCTGTATCTCCTTCCTTCCAATTCATTATTCTCCCTGAACGAGCATCGCCCCATGATTCAACAAAGTTCCGTATCCCTCTCCAAAAAGCAGCATTTTCAAAATCAGCTAGTTCTTCAGCAAACCCTCCATTATCTATTTCCCACATCCAAACGATTCTGTGAGTACGGCCATCTTTTCTTCCATGTCTTAGACGTTCTAAAACGACTCCTCCAGAATTAAACTTTTTTCCGTCCATAAACTCATCAAATAATTTAGCTATTTGATCTTGCGAGTTTGGCTCAACTGTAATTTCAACAAAATTAAAAGCCATTTGCTGAGCACTTAAGATGCCAGCGAAAAATAAAACTGTTATAAATAATATTCTTTTCATTTTAAATTAATTTATGATTAATGAATCTAATTTAAAAATAATCTATCCCATAATAAAGAAAGATTTAAATGAATTTAGTTTTACCAGGTATAGGTATCTGGTAATTACCATTCTTATCCGGCTTAACGGGAGGGGTGCTATTCCATGTCATTTCTTCAGGAACTAATTGGATTTTTGATTCCATAGCCTGTTTGAAAGTAATTTTTTGCCCCGAATATGTTACCATTCTACCTAAAATTGCAGTTAATGTGCTTTTTGCTCCATTTTCAGTATCCGATATTAAACCGCCATTTCTAATCGAAGCAAACAAACGGTCATGCTCAACTTGGTAGGGATTTGGATCTTCTCTCCTAGGATATTTATATAACATTTTTCCATCAAGATCAACAATTTCTCCCTTTCCAATCTCTATGCTCCCTTTAGTGCCTTGAAAAACCTCATCAACACGTGACATACAGCCTGGAATATGACGGCACTGACTTGAAATAACGGCTCCATTTGGATAAGTGAATTCAACAAAATGATGATCAAAAATCTCACCATTGTCTTTACTTTTTCTCACTTGTCTACCCCCAATACCTTGAGCAGACACAGGATAATCTCCTATAAACCAGTTTGCTACATCAATGTTATGAATGTGCTGTTCTAAAATATGATCTCCACATAACCAATTAAAGTAGTACCAATTTCGCATTTGATATTCTAATTCAGATTGACCAGGTTGTCGCTTATTAGTCCACACTCCGTCACTATTCCAATATACCTGTCCACCTCTAATTTTTCCTATTAAACCATTATCAACCTTATTTTTAAAATCTAAATACTTAGATTCATAATGTCTTTGTAATCCTACAACTACATTTAATTTTTTTTGTTTTGCAATTTTTGCAACTGAAAGAACTTTTCTAACACCGACAGGATCAGTGGCTAAGGGCTTTTCCATGAAAACATGTTTCTCTTGTGAAATAGCATATTCAAAATGATATGGCCTAAATCCTGGGGGAGTAGTCAATATTACCACATCTGCTAAATCAATTGCTTTTTTATAAGCATCAAATCCTACAAATCTATTTTTTTCTTTGATTTTGATATTCCTGGCTCCTTCAAAATATTCATTAATATTCTTTAAACTACTTTCTAAACGATCCTTAAATGCATCTGCCATAGCAACTAACTCAACATTTTCATCTGCTTTAAGGGCTTGAATAGCTGCTCCTGAACCTCGTCCTCCACAACCCACTAAGGCTATTTTTAATTTTTTCTCAGCATGAACATTTGACATCGCTTCAACAAATAAAGGAGATGCAACAATTGCGCCTGTAGCTATAGAGGTTCTTTTTATAAAAGAACGTCTTGATTTGTTTTTAAAAGAATTTGATTTGTTTTTCATTTGATTAAAATTTATTTGATTAATAACTCCAATATTTTTTTTGAATCTCTTCTGATGGTGTTTCAAGGGGTCTTACAATTCGAAATCCAAGAAACTGAGCATCAGTGTGCCACCAAAGACTTTTAGGAATTTGAGGGTCTCTTCTTTTCCATTTTTTTGATGATGGTCTTCTTGAAGAGCTGCGAAGTCTTTCAGGCTTATCCATCCATGATCCGCCTCTCACTACTCTGGGATATGTTTTTGATGGAGCTTCATAGGGATTATCAACATCTTTCTTACGTTTTTTGTATGCTGTCGGTATGTATTGATCTAAAGTCCACTCAGCTACATTACCATGCATATCATACAATCCCCAAGAATTTGGTTTTTTTTGTCCTACTTTTTGATATTTTTCATTGCTATTATCAGAGTACCATGCGTAATCTTTTAATTCACTCAAATCTTCACCATAAGAATAGGCCTCCTCTGATCCAGCTCTACAAGCATATTCCCATTCAGCTTCAGTTGGGAGTCGATAAAATTTTCCAGTCATCGCAGATAACCACTCACAAAATTTAACTGCAGCCAATTGAGTCATACTTATTGCTGGATATCCATTAGTTCCCATGCCAAAACTCATTTCAACATAAGGCATAGTAGCCCCTGAAACAGCATCCACATCAATTGAAACCTCACTTTCTAGATCATTTTTCATTTGATATTGATCAATTTCTCTGGACACAAAAAGATTATATAAGTCCCATGTTATTTCATATTGACCAATCCAAAAAGCATCTATCTGGACTTCATGTTGAGGTCCTTCATCAGCAAAATGTCCAATCTCTGATTTTGGACTACCCATTTTAAAAGAACCTGAAGGGATAAATATCATTGGTATATTCTCTTCTGTTTGAGGAACTTTTTGTACATAGTTGTTTTGAGCACCAATATTATATGACATTAAAATAATAAAAAATAAAAATATTTGATCTGAGTAACTCATTTAATATCAATATGCAATAAATTTTTATTTTTTAATCTATCATTTTTTTATCACCAAACTTGGGTTTATTGGATATCTTCCAAAAGACTTTCCGTAAATAGCAATTCCCCCATCACCTTCAGTTTCAATGCGAATAGTCATATTACCTTCCTTTAAATAACTCTTTAATTCTTCATTACTAATAGGCACTTTTATTAAGTAACCATATGAACCGGCCTCATTTAATTTTGGTTGATTTG
>MDTD01140618.1_pt1 | contig 27937 bp, 25 predicted proteins | sample 811221 | NCBI WGS metagenome assembly MDTD01 (sample SAMN05326646, study PRJNA326480) | marine metagenome | isolation source: seawater | place: Pacific Ocean: South West | collected 2011 | reverse complement strand
GTGGCCAACCGGACCTTTAAAAACGCCCTTGCCCTTGCCCAGAAGTTCAACGGGGAAGCCGTGCATTTTGAAGAGCGGGAAGCGGCCCTTGCCCATGTGGATATCATCATCAGTTCCACCGGCGCCACGGAATACGTGCTCACCCGGGATCAGGTAAAGCGGGCCATGAAGCTTCGGAATCACAATACCATTTTCTTTATAGACATTGCCGTGCCCCGGGATATCGATCCCCGGATCAACAAAATTTCCAACGCCTATGTCTATGATATCGACGATCTGAAAAATATCGTCGAAACCAATATCCAGCAACGGGAGCATGAAACCGTTAAAGCCCGCCGGTTTGTGGAAGAGGCTGTGGTGGTTTTCCGGCAATGGCTGGACAGTCTGGCCATTGTGCCCACCATCAAGGCCATCAACGATAAGATGACCTCCATTGTGGATATCGAGCTTGAAAAAACCCTGGGCAGCCTTTCTCATTTGTCTGAGTCTGATGCGGCTGCCATCCGGCGCATGACCCGGGCCATTGCTTCCAGAGCCATTCATGATCCCATACTTTTCCTGCGCAATACCGGCGATCATCGGGATGACTCCCTTTACCTGAACGTGGCACGCCAATTATTCAATCTGGATATTCCGGATCAGAACTGATCCCGGTGGTAAAAAATTAGGCAAGAAAAACAATTCGAAGACGGATTAAGCTTGCCGGATGTGACGGTATTCACTATATTAGGAGAATGCTAAAAGCTTTACTTTGGAACTTGATCTGTTATAATGCTGGTTTCTGACGCTCTGAGAGCTGTATTTTTAAGTGGAGGACATTGCCATGAAAAAAGAAGAACTTGATTATTTTAAGGATCTTTTGACTGACCGTCTCAATGAACTGCTCTCCCATGCCGACTCCACCGTGACCGGCATGACCAAACCCAAGGAGAACTTTGCCGATCCTACGGACCGTGCATCCCATGAGGCTGAGAGAAGTTTTGAGCTCCGCATCAGAGACCGGGAACACAAACTGATCAAGAAGATCAAGAAGGCATTGACTCGGATTGAAAACGGCACTTTTGGTGTGTGCGACGGTTGTGAGGAAGATATCTCCATCGCCCGCCTGAAGGCCAGACCCGTGACCACCCAGTGTATTGAGTGCAAGACCCGGGAAGAGAGCATGGAAAAGGCCCTGGGGATTTAATCTCCCAGGACAGGGCAGGCATCACTTTTTGTCTGTTCAACTGCCATGTAAGACTGTGAACGTTTAACTTTTGATAGATCTTCATATACATTCCACTGCGTCAGACGGGTCTTACGCCCCTGAGCAAATCCTTAAGCTTGCGCAGAAGGGAGGTCTCAGGGCCATTTCCCTGACTGACCACGATTCCATTGCCGGGATCAAAGAAATATATTCCGCCATTCATTCCTACCCAATTGAGTTTATCTCCGGAGTTGAAATATCCTGTGAGCCCCCCGAGGGCTTCAGGCAGCTTGGCAGTATTCACATGCTGGGATACGGGTTTTCAATCTACGACCGCAGGCTGAACCAGGTGCTGGCGGATGCGGTAACTGCCCGCGAAAAGCGGAATCCCATGATCATCCAGCGCCTGAATGACCTTGGGTTTGACATTTCCATGGCAGAGGTGGTGGAACGGTTCGGCGCAGACCAGACCGGGCGGCCCCATATTGCCGAACTCCTGGTGGAAAAGGGATATGTGGAAAATTTCAGGGCTGCCTTTGACCTGTACATGGGCAAAGGCAAGCCCGCCTATGTGGACAAGTACAAAATCTCCTGTGAAGACGCCATACGGATCATTCTGGATGCCGGCGGCCTGCCGGTGCTGGCACATCCGGGGCTTCTGGACTTCGAAGATGAGGGGGGACTTGAGGCCTTTGTTGACCTGCTGGCAGGTTTGGGCTTAGAAGGGCTTGAGGTCTACTATACGGACCATGATGCAGCCCAGGTCCGCACATTGGAATCTTTGGCGCGCAAAAAGCACCTGCTGACCACCGGCGGGTCGGACTTTCACGGTGAGTTTAACCGGGGGGTCGAACTTGGCCGGGGCAAAGGAGCGCTTTGCGTCTGCACATCTGTGTTCAAAGCACTGACAGAGCGCCTTGTGGAACTGCGGACCCAGCCCCGTCTCGGGTTGCTGGAAACCAATCTTAACTATCGGTTTAAAGATAGGTCTCTCTTGTCCAACGCCCTTTGCCACAGGTCCTACCTGAACGAAAATCAAAGTTCCTGTGAAAGCGATAATGAGCGTCTGGAATTTTTAGGGGATGCCGTACTCGGCTTGTGCGTAGGGCATATGCTGATGGCGGGGGACCCTGAAAAGCAGGAAGGGGAATTGTCCAAGCTGCGGTCCAACCTGGTGAGTGAACCCGGCCTCGCTGTCATGGCACGTAAGATTGACCTGGGGCGCTTTATCAAACTTGGCAAAGGAGAGTTCCTGTCCGGCGGCGGTGATAAAAATTCCATCCTTTCGGATGCATTTGAAGCGGTCATTGCGGCGGTTTATCTGGATGCAGGATTTGACCGCACAAAGGCCATGCTGGATGCCCTGTTTGAGACTCCGGTTCAAAAGACGCTGATTTCAAGCAAAACAGTGGATTATAAGAGCACGATCCAGGAATATGCTCAGGAACACTACGGCAGCACCCCCGAATATGTCGTGGAAAAGGAAATCGGGCCGGACCATGATAAAACCTTTGAAATCAGCATCTGTATGGATGCGGTAAAGGCCCTTGGCCGGGGAAAAACCAAGAAGGCAGCAGAGCAGGATGCGGCCAGGAACGCCCTGATCCTGATCAATCCGGACTTTACCTGAGTCAGGTATGCCGGCTCCTCTGATTATTCCCTATTTCATTCCCCACCGGGGATGTCCCCACCAGTGTATCTTCTGTAATCAGCATTTAATTACTTCCGTTTCAAGCGAAAGCTGCCAGATGCCTGATCTGGAAGCCACCATCGAGGCATATTTAGGGTATAAGGGGGCGCGTTCCCGGGTGGAGCTGGCTTTTTTCGGCGGCAATTTTCTAGGGCTGCCCCAGTCAGACATTCTTGGGCTTCTCCGCAGGGTTCACCCTTACATGGAAAGGGGCCAGATTCACGGTGTCCGCTGTTCTACCCGGCCGGACACGGTGACCCGGAAGCATCTTGAGCTTGTGGCCCCGCTGGGGATGACCCTGGTGGAGCTCGGGGTGCAGTCCATGGATGACAAGGTGCTTAAAAGGGCCGGCAGGGGGCATACCCGTGCGGATACCGTGGCGGCTGTTGACCTGCTGCGGGAGAAGGGCATTGATGTCGGTGTCCAGGTGATGGCAGGGCTGCCCGGTGACACCTCTGCTACGGCCCTGGAATCCTGCCGCGCCCTTGCCGCAATGAAACCGGATCTGGCAAGAATTTACCCCGTGCTGGTCCTGGCCGGCAGCCGTCTTGCCCGGTGGTACGAAAAGGGGCGTTATGAGCCGCTTGCCCTGGAACAGGCAGTGGCCCAGGTGGCTGATATGTGGAGGATTTTTTCCGGGGCAGGGGTAAACGTGGTGCGCATGGGGCTTCAGGCAAGCGAGATGATGGATGATCCTTCACAGGTGCTGGCCGGGCCATGGCATCCGGCATTCGGGCATCTGGTCTATTCTGAGCTGATGTTCGAAAAGGTGTGCGGCAAGATGGATCTGCTTTTACAGGGTGATGCGAATCGGTCCGGCCGGGTTCTCTTGTGTGTTCATCCAAAATCGGTATCGCGGCTCCAGGGGAATCGCAAGGAGAATCTCGATAAGCTGCGGCGCAGATTTCCTGAGGTCAAATTTCTGGTCCGGACAAGTGACGGGGTGCATCCGGACCAGATATCTGTTGAGTGGGATTAAAGCCCTTCTTTAAACAGGTCCTCTGATCCGGATACGGCATCCGGTTTCGGGGTGTATTCTGTGGGCACGGTGCCTTCTTTAAAGGCTTCAAATATGGTCTTTTCGCTCTCTTCAATTGGCAGAAGGCCGGTTTTCGCATCGATCCTGGCAAATACGATTCCTTCCGGGACGTTGAATGTGCGGACCGGTTTGCCTTCCAGGGCGTTTTGCATGTACTCCAGCCAGATGGGGCTTGCGGCCCTGGAGCCGGTTTCTCCCTTGCCCAGCGGTGCCTCCTGGTCCAGGCCGACCCATACCCCTGTGGTGAATCTCGGCGTGAATCCCAGGAACCATGCGTCAAACAGGTTGTTGGTGGTGCCGGTCTTGCCGGCCACCGGCCGCTTGAGTGCCTTGACACGCCGGCCTGTGCCGGATTTTACCACGCTTTCCAGGATGCTCGTCATAATATAGGCCGTGCTCATATCTATGACTTTTTTGCGCATCAGCTTTGAGGTTTCGATGAGGTTGCCGTCCCTGTCGTAGATTTTGGTGATAAATACCGGCTCAATCAGGTAACCAAGGTTGGAAAACACGGAATAGGCATTGACAATTTCCAGCAAAGACAGGCCGGAAGACCCAAGGGCGATGGACAGATCCCGGTTGATTTCGGAAGTAATGCCCAGTTTCCTGGCATAATCAATCACATAATCAATGCCGATATCCTGGAGAATTTTAATGGTGACAATGTTTCTGGATTTGGAAAGGGCATCCCGAAACAGGGTGGGACCGTAGAATTTTTCCTTGTAGTTGTGCGGTTTCCAGACAAAATCGCGTTCCGTATCTTCAAACACCACCGGAGAGTCTATAATCACAGACGCGGCGGTGTAGCCCTTGTCCAGGGCGGCGGCGTAAACAATGGGTTTGAACGCTGAGCCGGGCTGGCGTCTGGACTGATAGGCCCGGTTAAACTGGCTGTTTCTGAAGTCCCGGCCCCCGATCATGGTTTTGACGTGGCCGGTTTCGGCCTCGATGCTCAACAGGGCGGCCTGTGCAACCGGCTCCTGGTAGAGGGCAAATTCGTACTCGTTATCCTCCATGATTTCGTTGATCACCTGGACGAATATGATGTCTCCGGCTTTGAGGACTTCCGACGGGTTCCTGACCTTTGTTTCGTAGTAGGCCACCTTGGGATTGGGGGTGCGTGCCCATGTCATGGTGGCCAGGCGAATCAGGCCGTGAACGTCGCCCACGCGCACCCGAGTCACCTTGTTTTCATCATCCACCGAAAGTACCACCCCCTGGTAGATGCCCCCCTTTTCCGGGAGGTTGCCCTCAAGGGACTCGGCCACTTTCCTGCAGAATCCTTCTATTTTCAGGGCGGGGATGTTTTTGACCGGACCCCGGTAACCCGTGCGTTTGTCCAGGTCGGCAAGCCCCTTTTTAACAGCGGTTCTGGCAATTTTCTGCAGTTCTATATTGACTGCGGTATGGATGTTCAGGCCCTGGTTGTAGAGCATGTCTTCGCCGTATTTTTTTTCCACGTATCTGCGGACATGCTCGGTATAGCAGGGGACCCGTTCAATGAACCAGTTCTTCCGGGGTTTGATGTCAAGCTTTTCATCGATGGCCGCAGTGACGTCCAGATTGGAGATCATTCCCTCTTCTTTCATCCGGTTGAGGGTGTAAATCTGGCGCTGTTTGGCCCTGTCCGGGAACCTGAAAGGGCTGTAGCGGCTGGGGGCCTGGGGAAGCCCTGCCAGCATGGCGCATTCCGCCAGGGTCAGATCTTTTGCGTGTTTGCCGAAGTAATTTTCGCTGGCCGCCTCAACACCGTAGGCCCCGTGGCCCAGGTAGATCTGGTTCAGGTAAAGAAAGAGGATTTCATCCTTGGAAAACTTCTTTTCAATTTTATAGGCCAGCATGGCCTCTTTCAGCTTCCGTTTATAGGTCCGCTCCGGGGTCAAAAGAAAGGATTTGGTCACCTGCTGGGTGATGGTTGACCCGCCCTGGACAATGGTGCCGGCCTTAAAGTTCTTTATAAATGCCCGGATGATGGACTGGATATCGATACCGGGGTGTTCCCTGAACCTGGAATCTTCGGCCGCCACAAAGGCGTTGATCAGGTTATCCGGCATTTCCGTCAGGGGGATGACGATCCTGCGTTCCTTGTAAAATTCTCCGATTTTCCGGCCGTCATCCGAATATACACTGGTAACGGTGGCCGGGCGGTAGTCATTGAGGGTGTTGATCTTGGGCAGATCCTGGCTTAGATAGACAAAAAGTCCGGCCATTCCGGCCCCGCCAAGAATACCTAAAATCACGGAAATGATGACAACCCATTTGGTGATGGACAAAAACAGGCTTTTTTCTTTTTTCTTGGCTCTTTTTTTCAGGACTTGGGAGCGGCTCTTTTTAGTAGTCATAGCATCCAGGGAAATTTGTTTATTTTGGATAAAAATTAACTGCTTTTACCAGATTCCCCACCACTTGGCAATAGATTGGGCCATAGTAAACCCATGGCTTTGGTACGTGTTCTAACCGAATCCATACCGGTTCCTATCTTATTGCTGACACAGTCATGAATATATAAATTGACTTTTGATACCCAAGGGATTAAATATAAAGGTTTTGATATCTCTGCATTTTTTATGAGAGTAACCGTAAGATAAGGAAGATTACCCCTCATGGTAAAACTTGATTTTGAAAAAACCAACGGATTGATTCCTGCCATAGCCCAGGATGCCGAAACCGGGGAGGTGTTGATGCTGGCCTATATGAACCAGGCCGCATTCCATGAAACCCTGGCATCGGGCAAGGCCACCTATTACAGCAGGTCCAGAAACGCGCTCTGGAAAAAGGGAGAAACCTCCGGTCATGTGCAGCATGTACGGGAGATCCGGGTGGACTGTGACCATGATACCATCCTGCTGAAAGTTGAGCAGGTGGGCGGGGCGGCCTGTCATAAAGGCTACAAGAGCTGTTTTTTCAGTATGATTGATGAAAATGAATTGAAAATTGTTGAAGAACGGGTGTTTGACCCAAAAAAGGTATACAAATAATGGAAAAGATATTGAAACTGGGCATTCCCAAAGGAAGCCTGCAGAATGCAACCATCAATCTGTTCAAGCGGTCCGGATGGAAAATCAACGTTGAGGGCAGAAGCTACTTCCCGGATATTAACGATGAAACCATTGAATGCGCCCTGTGCAGGGCTCAGGAAATGTCCATCAACGTGGAAAGCGGTGTTATCGACGCCGGTCTCACCGGCCTGGACTGGGTGGCGGAACACGAATCCGACGTCCACGTGGTCAGCGATCTGATCTATTCAAAGGTGAGTGCCCGCCCGGCCCGCTGGATCATTGCGGTGGCCAACGACTCCCCCATTAAAAAACTTGAAGACCTTGAAGGCAAAACCATTTCCACCGAACTTGTCAAGTTTACGAAGCGGTTTTTCAAAGACCGTGGCATCAACGTGAACGTGAAGTTCTCCTGGGGGGCCACTGAAGCCAAGATCGTTTCCGGCCTTGCAGATGCTATTGTGGAAATTACCGAAACCGAAAGCACCATCCGCGCCCACAACCTCAGGGTGATCCACGAGGTCATGGAGACCAATACCCAGCTCATCGCCAATAAAAAGGCCTGGGAAGATCCGGTAAAACGCGAGAAGATCGAACAGATCGCCATGCTTCTCCAGGCGGCCCTGGTGGCCGACAAACTGGTGGGTATCAAGATGAACGTGCCCGGCGACAAGCTGCCGGCGGTCGTGGAACTGCTGCCCAGTCTCAACGGTCCCACCGTGGCGTCTCTCTATCAGTCTGACTGGTTCTCCGTTGAAACCATCGTTGAAAATTCCCTGGTGCGGGACCTGATCCCCAAACTGTTGAAGGAAGGGGCTGAAGGTATCATTGAATATGCCCTCAACAAAGTAATCTAATATTGATCTAAACGTGACCAAGGTGATCTAAAATGACAGCAGCCAGGAGATGTGAGAAAATTACCCCGTTCATTGTCATGGATGTCCTTGAAGAAATCCAGCGGATGGAATCTCAAGGTATTGACGTGGTTCACATGGAAATCGGTGAGCCGGATTTCAACGTGCCGGAGTGTGTCAACCGGGTCAGTGTGGAGGCCTTGTGCCAGAATGAGACCTCCTATACGGCAAGCCTGGGGGATATCCGCCTGAGAGAAGCCATTTGTGCCTATCACAAGCGGACATACGGCACGGATATCAATCCTGCACACATCCTGGTGACTTCGGGTACATCTCCGGCCATGCTGCTTCTTTTTTCCGCCCTCATTGATCCGGGGGATGAGGTGATCATTTCCGATCCCCACTACGCCTGTTACGCTAACTTTGTCCATTATGTGCAGGGCGTGCCTGTAACGGTGGAGGTGTTCGAAGAGGATGGGTTTGTATATACGCCCGAGGCGATCCGTGAAAAGATCACACCCAAGACAAAGGCCATATTTATCAACTCTCCGTCCAATCCCACCGGAAACGTCATTCCCGAACAGCGCATGAAAGAGATCGTGGCGGTGGCTGAAGAATACGGTCTTTACATTATCTCCGATGAGATCTACCACGGATTGACCTATGAGGGTAAAGACCACTCCATCTTTGAGTTCACCGACCGGGCCTTTGTGCTTAACGGATTTTCCAAACTCTTTGCCATGACAGGCCTGCGTCTGGGCTATCTTATTGCACCGCCAACGTTTATCCGTCCGCTCCAGGTATTGCAGCAGAATTTTTTCATCTGTGCGAATTCAGTAATCCAGCTTGCCGGGGCTGCTGCCCTGACAGATGCGGATAAAGAGACGGAAATGATGCGCAATACCTATAACGAAAGGCGCAAATTTGTACTGGGCCGTCTGAAAGACATGGGGCTGGGTATCACTGTGGAGCCCACGGGGGCCTTTTATGTATTTGCCAATGCTAAACATATTTCCAGCGATTCCTATAACCTTGCCTTTGATATTCTGAAAAAAGCCCACATCGGCGTGGCGCCGGGGATTGATTTCGGAAATAACGGGGAAGGGTATCTTCGGTTCTCCTATTGCAATTCCATGGAAAACCTGAAGACCGGTATGGATCGGATGGAGGGGTACTTAAGGGATTATTCATGAAAATCCATGGGGTCGAATTTGTTAAAAGCGCCGTAAAAAAGGCGCATTATCCGGAGTATGACTATCCGGAAATCGCCTTTGCCGTCCGCTCCAATGTCGGCAAATCATCCCTGATCAACACCCTGATCAACCGGAAGGATATGGTGAAAACCAGTTCCCGTCCGGGGTGTACCCAGTTGATCAACTTTTTTCTGGTGAACGATGGGCTGTCCCTGGTGGATCTGCCCGGCTACGGATATGCCAAGGTGTCCAAAAAAATTCGGGCCCAGTGGCAGCCCATGATGGAGACCTATCTGTCCTCCCGTGAAAATCTGCTGGGTCTGATCCTGCTGATCGATATCCGCAGGGATGCCCGAAAAGAAGAGTTTGATATGGCCCAGTGGCTGACTGCCCATGAACTGCCCTTTCTGGTGGTGCTCACCAAGGCGGATAAATTGTCAAAAACCAAAGCTGAAAAGCGGCTGAACGCCATCTGCACCCAGTTGAACCGGGATCGGAACGGGGTTATCCTTTTTAGCGCCAAAACGCGGAAAGGCAGGGATACCATCTGGGATGAGATCAACAACCTGCTCGCGTGGTATGAAGAGGAGGAAGACCTATGACAACCCCGCAGACCCGGTCCGGATTCGTAGGGATCATCGGTGCCCCCAATGCAGGCAAATCCACCCTGCTCAACCAGGTGCTGGGGCAAAAGATTTCCATTACCTCCAAGAAGCCTCAGACCACAAGGGATAATATTTTAGGGATTATCAACCGCCCGCTGTCACAGATTATCTTCATCGACACCCCGGGCATCCACAAAAGTTCTACCCTGTTAAATCAGCGTATTGTGGATCAGGCCATGCAGGCCCTGGAGGATGTGGAAGTCATCCTGTTCATGGTGGATGCCGCCTCCCGGAACTATTCGGCGGAAAAACTGATATTGGGACGGCTGGCAAAAGAGAATAAGCCTGTGGTGCTAGGGTTGAACAAGATTGATCTGTCGGACAAAGCCGCCGTATTCTCCCTGGTGGATGAGTTCCGGGGACTGCATGCCTTTAAGGCTATCGTTCCTGTTTCCGCAAAGAAAAATATCCAGGTGGAAAACCTGCTTGAAGAACTTGAGGCGTGTCTGCCGGAAGGACCCAGGCTGTATCCGGAGGAGACCTTCACAGATGTGTCCGAGCAGTTTATGGTCAAGGAGATCGTCAGGGAAAAGGTTTTTCGCCTGACGGGTATGGAGATTCCTTATTCAAGCGCCGTTACGGTGGATGCCTTTGAGGTGGAGAGCAAACTGATTGTGATCCACGCAAGTATTCATGTGGTCCGCAATTCCCAGAAGGGCATTATAATCGGAAAGGGCGGGAGCATGCTCCGGCGTATCGGCAGCAGTGCCCGCAAGGATATCGAGGAAATGCTGGGGAAAAAAGTATTGCTCAAGCTCTTTGTCAAGGTCACCAAGGATTGGGTGTCCAACACCCGGCACCTCAGTGAATTCGGGTATTAGCCTGAAAGAAGGGCGTTGAGGCGTTTATGGATGCGTATTTCAGCTTCACGGATGAGCGGACATTAAAAAAAGAGCGGGCAAAGGCCAGGCAGCTTCGGGGCAGTCAGTGGTGGAAACGCAAACGTGCCACCGGCATCTGCCACTACTGCAGGCAAACTTTTCCGCCCAAAGAGTTGACCATGGATCACGTCATTCCCATCGCCCGGGGCGGACGGTCGGAAAAATTCAATCTGGTTCCCTGCTGCAAAGCATGTAATACGAAGAAAAAGCAGATGCTGCCCACAGAGTGGGAGGCGTATATGGAACGCTTGAAAAACTAGGGTGTGTAATGAATAAAAAACAATCCGGCAGGAAGGCGCTTCATCGGTTGCGCTTCCTGCCGGATTTATTTATATGAAAGAACCACACAACCAGGCGGAATCTTTCATAATTTGTTGTGGGCACACCGAATAACATTCATGGGCGGCCCATGGCCGTTATTGGAATCAAAGACGATCTTTGGGCCAGGGTTTGGCCCTTTTGTCTTTTAAGGCCTTGGTTCTATTTTTTACTGCAAAGCCTGTGGATGGTCTGGGCGTGCCATTCTCCACGTCCGGAGAAGGTGGGCTGTCCAAGGTCGATCAGGCGTTTGGCAACCTGGTCGTAGGTGGCCCCTTCGGCGCGCATGGAATTGATAATATCCATGATCTCTTCTCTGGGCATAAGGTTGCTGTTCTGTGCCTGGCTGCTGCTGGCCTTGGTTTTGGGCGGGCTTACCACCTTGCGGCGTTTTCTGAGCACGGGTGATGCCTGAACTGCTTCTTCTTTGGGCGGCTGCCGGCGTTCTGCTTCCATTTCAGCCTTGAGCAGCTCTTCTACGGTACCGTCCAGTTCCTCTTCGGTTTCCTGGGAAGAGACATAGTGGTTTTCAAAGGCCGGCTGCTGGGGGATGGCATCCGGGCCGATGTTCATGTGGCTCATGACCATTTCAATGGCGTCTGCCTGGCGCTGCAAAAGATCTGCCTGTCTTTCCTGAACGGTGATCATGTACTCCTGGTTTTTTACAAGGGTTTCAACCTGGAGTGTCAGGTTATCAATGATCTCTGTCAACAGGGTCATGTTCTGTTCATCAACAGGGGGCATCTGGTTGCCGGGCTGCTGGTGGGACAAGGGGCCAGGGCTCTGTAAGGGGGGGCGCTTCATCTGGGGATTTCTGGTGTTGGGATAACCGCCGCCGCCGTAGGTGTGGAACCTGGGTCCGCTTGAGTAGTTGTAGGAATTATCAAAATTTTTCCGGGTTTTCGGGGTGCGTGGTTTTTCAGCCTGGCCATTGCGAAGGCTTTGTAAAAAGTCGTTCATTTATTTTGCTTCCTCCTTAGGAAAGTACATCCGTGCCTCACGGTAACTTATTGAATAAGCCTTGTTTATTTGCAACCATCAGGTTCAGGTGTGGGCACTTATAGGATTTTTCATCATGTTCTAACAGAATGCAGAGTATTTATCTATTGTTTCGGTCCCCATGTCAAGAGTTTTTTACGATTCTAACAATCCGGCGACAGGGTCTATAAATCGCCGGTTTCATGCGATAAACAACGGATTGAGTGCATCATGCCCATGATCATAACACAGCTGGTGTGAAATTGCCAGCCTGAGTGGTGCCCCTTTCATCTGCAAGGTCTCTTTCAGGATTCAGTGCGGTAAAAAAAATGAAAAAAATTACCTGATTACAGATGCCGGGTCAAAAAACCCCGATTTTTCCAAATGGAAACGGGCAGAAAGACGGGTCGGTAAAAATATATAGGTAAATTTATATAGATGCTCTTGGGTTTGGGGTTAATTCACGGTGGCCTTGGCATCATCGCCCAACCCGGCTTCGTACGAGCGAATCATTTCAATGGCCTGCTTTTGGCCCTCCAATTGAGATAATTGGCGTCTGAACCCGGATGCGCCGGGAAGCCCTTTTACAAACCAGGACAACCTGCCCCTGAGCATTTTGCAGGCGGTTTCCTCTCCGAAATAGTCAACATAAAGGGTGGTTAACCGTTCCATTTTTTTAAAGATTTCAGCGGGTGCGGGGGGATGATAGCGGCCATTGTCAAGGAAGGATTCGATCTGTGACAGGATAAAGGGGTTGGCCATGGCGGCCCTTCCCACCATCACGGCGTCACAGCCGGTTTGGTCCAGCATTTGAGCGGCATCTTCCGGCGAATTGATATCACCGTTTCCGATGACCGGAATATCCACAGCAGTTTTTAAACGCTTGATCTGGGACCAGTCCGCCGTACCGCGAAACCCCTGGGTTGCCGTTCGAGGATGCATGGCAATGGCGTCAACACCGATTTTTTGTGCGGTTTGGGCCAGGGCCATGGCCTGGTCACCGGACCTATCCCAGCCCGTACGGATTTTAATGGTGAAGGGCAGGGATGTGGCACCGCGAACCGCCTTTAAAATATCCGTTGCAAGACCAAGATCCTTCATCAACGCGACACCGGAACATTGCTTCACGACTTTTTTCACGCTGCAGCCGAAGTTGATGTCCAGGATATCCGCCGTACCTGATTTGTCTATGAATGCTGCGGCCCGTGCCATGGATGCGGGCTCCGATCCGAAAATCTGTACTGAAAGGGGGCGCTCCTCTGGTTGTGACCGAAGCAGGGTAAGCGTTTTTTCTGAGTTGTAAAATATGCCTTTGGCACTGATCATCTCCGAGCAGACCACGGCACAGCCGCATTCTTTTACAAGTTGCCTGAACGGCAGATTCGTTATGCCGGCAAGGGGGGCAAGAAAGGTGAGCCCCTTTATATCTAAGGTTCTGATTTTCATTTGATTCGTCTGTTTCTATGGGTGGTGTCGCTGCCGGTCCTGGCATAACAGAACAGGCAGTTGTGATGGCAGGGGTGTTGGTCGTAAGCGCCGATATCCGCGGACGTTGTACACAGACATCCCTTTGCTTTCCTCTGGCCGTAATCTTTTGCAATTTCAGGGTTTCCCCCAAATAGACGCCCGTAAAGCCTGCCGTCTATGCAGGCATTGGGGCCGATATCCCCGCAGCCGGCCAGGTGGTCCGTCAATTCTTTCTCGCAGCAAAGCGAAAGCGAGATCCCCATGGGGGCAAGCAGATCGGCGAGTTTCCTGGCGATGGCGGACTTTTTGTCCAGATCCGGTTGGGAAAACACAAGTTTAGGCCCCCCGGATTTCATCAGGCGGTCAATTCGCAGGTCCACCTTTTTATAGGGATCGTAAAAACTTGTGACGCAGCGGCGAATCCCCATATCGCCCAAGGCTTGGGCGATGGCCCTGACCCCTTTCGTATTGGTGCGGGGCTGTCCGTTTTGGGTATAGATACAGATGGGATCAAACCGCCATGTGATGTGGGATGGATCAAGGTCGCGGCAAAGCCGCCGTAAATGGTTCAGCCGGGTGTCAAGATCTGGTATGCCCGGCTCAAGCAGGGGGGCTTCGGGGTTGACCGTGATGTTGAAGTAGAGGTGAAACCCCTGATCCGTCAGCTTTTTATGGGCGTTCAGATCTATAAGTGGGCCGATGTTTTTGGACCAGAATACAATGGTGTGTACGGTGTCCGGTGTGGCATCCACCCGCCTGGCCTGCCGGTTAAAGGGGTTTATGACAGTAAAGTAACCCCGCCTAATCCGCTCCATGAACCAGGGGGTATACCACCCGGGAATATCTGTCCGCCTGGAAGCGGAGATGATCGTCTTCTTACCCAATACCCGGTTCCGGATCCTCTTTTTTATTGTTTCTCAGGGCGGCAAACGAAATAATATTTCCCCCGGTCTCCTGTGTATCCGATGTGTTGTCAGGTTTTTGTTCCGATTCCGCAGGCGGCTCATCCTTTTGTTCCGTTTGTTCCGGCGAAAGGGATTCCAGTTCCGGACCCGGGCATTCCACCACATCCATTCTCATCTTTTTCCCGTTCATAAAAAAATCATCGCCGTTGATATAGGCATCCTTTAGTATCCAGGTGACCACCTGGAGCGGGATTTGCAACATCAGCAGTTTGATCTGGTACCAGTCTTTTTTATGGTCCGGCAGTATGCTTTCCACCCGGGCAAATGATACGGGCTTGTCTTCTAAGTAAATCAATACAACATCGTTGATTGTGGCCATAGGCGTTTCATATCCTTTATTTTTCTTGTCAACCCGGAAGATATACCATACTCTTGGGATTATCAAAAGGTGTGACTTTGTACCCCAATCTACCGAATTTGAATTAAGATGCGCTCAGGAGGGTGGCAGTGGAGAAGAAATGGCAGGTCTTCGGTCTGGTGGCGGTCTCCATTTTCATGTCCACCCTGGATTCGAGCATTGTCAATGTGGCCCTGCCCTATATGATGCAGGACTTGACCGAAACCATGGGGACGATCCAATGGGTGGTCACCGTATACCTTTTGACCGTTTCCTCTTTTTTATTGACCTTTGGGCGGCTGTCGGACATCAGGGGCAGGCCCATGGTATACCGCATGGGATTCGGATTCTTTACCATCGGTTCCTTTTTCTGCGGGATCTCCGGTACCGTTGCCTGGCTGATTCTGGCCCGGGCCGTTCAAGGAATCGGAGCCTCGATGCTGATGGCCTGTTCCCCCGCCTTGATCGTTGATGTCTTTGAGCCGGAGCACAGGGGCAGGGCGCTGGGGCTTGTGGGGGCCTGTGTGGCTGCCGGCCTGACCACAGGACCTATGGCCGGCGGTCTGCTGCTGGAATACTTTTCATGGCGCAGCATCTTTTTTATCAATATTCCGGTGGGCATTTTTGCCCTGGCAGCCAGGGGGGGGGTATTCAACGGGGGGGGGCGTAAAACGGATGAATCCCTTGATCTGACCGGCTGTATTTCCCTGGCCTGCCTGGTCTGCTGCCTGATTGTCAGCCTGGTTCACGCAGGAGACTGGGGCGTCTTTTCTTTCAAAGGGCTTTTTTTCCCAGGGGCAGGAATCCTTGCCGGCCTTGTTTTTGTGCGTAATGCCAGGCGGAGCCCTTCCCCGCTGTTTGATTTGAAACTGTTGGAAATCCGACTGTTTGTCATGCCCCTGGTTGCCTCATTGGTTTTATTTATGGCCCTGTTCACCCTGATTTTTATGATGCCCTTTTACTTGAGCCTTGCCTGCGGATTTTCTCCGGCACAGACAGGGATGACCATGATCGTTCCCTTCCTCTTTTTGATCGTTGTATCCCCGGTTTCCGGCAGCCTGGCCGACCGGCTGGGGTCCAGGGGACTGTGCGGTGCCGGCATGGGATGCCTTGCCCTTGCCCTTTTTCTGCTTGGGGGGCTGACACCGGAACAGGGCCTTTTGAACGTTCTCTTACGGCTTGCCCTGGCAGGATTCGGCACGGCCATGTTCATCTCTCCCAATGCCGCTGTCATTATGGGAGCTGTGCCTGCAGATCGCAGGGGCATTGCTTCCGGTGCGGTGGCCACGGCCAGAAATCTTGGCATGGTCATGGGCGTGGCCATCTCCAGTTCTATTTTTACCTATACCTTTACCCGACTGGCACCGGGCGGGGGGCTGGATCAATTCCAGCCTGAGATGACGCCGCTTTTCATGGCAGGGTTTCGGCGTGTGATGCTGGCCGGGGCCTTCATGGCTGGCCTCGGCGTATTTATCACCTTTGCCAGGGGGGCAGAAAACAAGGCCTGCCAAAAAAATTAACGGACAGCAAAGACCTGTAGAGGAGCTTAACCCATGACAATAGAAGGGAAATATACGGTACTGGACAATCCAATGGTGCTGGCCTGCCTATTTCACCCCAGGACGGAGACGTCCGGGCGTCCTGAAAGACAGGGGCGTGAGGATTTTCAGATATCTGTGGGAGACGGTGTCTATCTGGGGGCATCTCTTCATTTTCATGCAGCCGATGCACCGGTGGTGGTTTTTTTCCACGGCAACGGTGAGATTGTGTCGGATTATGATGACCTTGGCGACGTGTTTGCCCGGGGGGCCGGTGTGAATTTTTTTGTGACGGATTACCGGGGGTACGGGACCTCATCAGGTGAACCGACAGTGACGGCCATGATGGCCGATGCCCATAGGGTACTTGGCTTTGTCGAAAAATTGATGGCGGACCGGGGGCTGACGGGACCCTTGTGTATCATGGGGCGTTCCCTTGGCAGTGCACCGGCCATTGAGTTGGCCGCATGCCAGACTGAATCCGGGCCCATCCACAGCCTGATCGTTGAAAGCGGATTTGCCCTCTCAGGGCCACTGCTCCGGGTACTGGGCCTTGACCCGGATCGGTTGGGGTTCACCGGCATCCCGGGGTATGAGAACCTGGATAAGATCGGCCGGGTGACCTGCCCCTGTCTGGTCATCCATGCCCAGTTCGATCATTTGATACCGTTTTCCGACGGCCAGGCCCTCTACGATGCCTGCCCTTCTTCACCCAAGCATCTTCTGGAAATAAAAGGGGCCAACCACAACGATATTTTTCTTCGCGGGATGACCCCTTATCTGGAACAGGTCAGGCGATTCTGCCGGCCCTGATTTACATCAGTTTAGTTTTATTTTTTACCCAAGGGAACGACAAACACCGGTACGGAGGTGCGTTTGAGCACCTTGCGCACCACATTGTCCCCCATGGCCTCGGCCAGCAATCCCTGCTGCTTGCACCCCATTACAATGGCACCGCAGCTTTCTTCCACCGCTGTCTGGGCGATTTCTCCGGCAATGGACTGACTTTCGGTGACCAGGATTTTTTCAATGGGAGAGCCCTCTTCCATGGGGGCGGCCGCCTTGTCCTCATCGGTGAGAAAGCCGGCAATGGCCTGGCGGATGCGCAGGGCATCCACGTTTTTCCCGGTGAGCAGATTCTGGGCCCCGGTTTTCTGCTCATTTTTAAGATTCTGGTACAGGGTTTCGCCAAAGGCCATTCTTACCAGTTTTTCAGAGCTTTTGCTCGCCTCCTCCATCACGTGGAGAACGATGATGCTCGCTCCTGAGTATGCGGAAAATGCAGCGGCGTGTTCAAACACCTCTTTCATATCCGTTGAGAGATCAGATGCAAAGAGAATTCGTTCGGTCTTCTGGATCATTACTTGGTCTCCAATTGGTTCGGGTTTTTCAAATGGTTTTCATATAATAAATGAAAATCACTGATATGCAAAGCAAATTTCACCCCGCTGCCGCAAAAGCACCGGCTGAACCACTTGATTTTTTTGTGCCGGACCGGCACAAAAGGTCAGCCGGCTCAGGAGAATTGCTTGGGCCCGTCAATGGCACAGGTGCCGATACTGCTGCCCATGAAGCTTACCGCACTCATCTGTTTCACCACCTTGGGGCTGTTGCACTCGGGACAGGTAATCCCATCGGCCTCTCCGGCAAACACCAGTTTTTCAAAATCCTTTTTACAATCATCGCATCTATATTCATAAATGGGCATGGTTCCCCTCTTTTTGAAATCATTTATCTTTTATTGCTGGCCAATATGCCAATCTGTCTTATAATTCAGTGAAATGGTTGAATGCAATCCTTTGCCTGCTTTAACGACCATCAGCCATGAGGAGGACCCAATGGAAACCTTATTATTTGCCGGCGGATTTATTGCCGTTTACCTTTTGCTTCAGATTTACGTATTGCCCAAAATGGGCATTTCCACATGAATGAGAGATGCCTGTCAGGGGACAGGCAAAGATGAGCAAAAAGATCCGTTCCGGAAAAAGGATTGATACCGGGCCTTGCCGGCCCGGTGTTGTTCCTGACTTTTAATCACCGTCCAGCATCCGTCCGATACCGCCCAAAAGAGACCCTTCGCCTTTGTCGCTGCCGCCGACGGACGGTGCATGGGCGATGATGCGGTCCGCCAGTCTGGAGAAAGGCAGGCTCTGAAGGAAGACCGTGCCTGATCCAGACAGGGTGGCCAAAAACAGACCCTCACCGCCGAAAAACATGGACTTGAGGGAACCGGCCCGCTGGATATCATAGTCGATGCCCGGTGTGAATCCAACGATGCAGCCGGTATCCACCCGGATGGTTTCATTGTTGAGTTGTTTTTTGACAATGGCGCCGCCCGCATGAACAAAGGCCATACCGTCTCCTTGGATGCGCTGAAGAATGAACCCTTCCCCACCGAAAAATCCGGCCCCCAGTTTTTTGTTAAACGCAATGGATATCCGGGTGCCCAGGGCGGCGCACAGGAAGGCATCTTTCTGGCAAATCAGTTCACCGCCCGCCTTGCCCATATCCACGGGGATGATTTTACCGGGGTAGGGGGCGGAAAAGGCCACGCGTTTTTTCCCCTGCACCTGGTTGGTGAAATGGGTGATAAACATGGATTCTCCTGTGACGGCCCGTTTGCCCGCATCAAAAAGTTTGCCCATAAATCCTTTGCCCGGCTCTGACCCGTCTCCCATCTTGGCTTCAAAGCTGATGCCGTCTTCCATCCAGTTCATGGCACCGGCTTCGGCAATGACGGTTTCACCGGGATCCAGTTCTACCTCTACGGTTTGCATGTCGTTTCCGAAAATCTGATAGTCGATTTCATGGCATTTCATGGAAGTCTCCTTTGTGGTTCGGGTTAATATATGATCCGATCATACCCTATTTTAGCGGCCAGGGCATGGAGGAAATTCATAGGGCCATGTAAAAAATACGATACGCCCGGTATATGCCGGATTGGCATATCCAGATCAATATCTCCGGGAAGGTTTCAAATTTCATTGACAATTCAAATGCACACTTCTATAGTTTGCCAAAAGTGCAAAGTGGCGGTTTGTACTTTTTGATATTGACACGGAGGAGGCAAATTGGGAGACGGACGACCGACGGCGGACAGCGGTGAACCCTTATTGAAGATGAAAGAACTGGCAGATGCCACCGGGGTGGCAAAATCCACTATCCTGCTGTACGTGAACAAGGGGTTGTTGCCCCAGCCGGTCAAAACCAGCCCGAACATGGCGTATTACGATCCCGCCTGTATCGAACGAATTGCCTTCATTAAAAAAATCCAGACCACCCACCGCCTTCCCCTGGCGGCTATCAAGGGACTGCTCAAGGAAATGGACCGGGGCCGGGATGTTGCCCCGCTTTTGGAGTTGCAGTCCACGGTGTTCGGATCATCGGCAGATAAGATGACGGCAGCCCAATTTTGCAGGGCCTCCGGCCTGTCCCGGAAGGAACTGAACCGGCTTACCCGGTTGGAAGTGATCATGCCTGTGGAACCGGATCTCTTTGACGAGCAGGACCTATCGCTTGCCAAGCAATTGAAAATCATGATGGACAGGGGGATGGATGCCGCGGATCTTAAATTTTACCCGGAACTTGCCAGGGAAATCGTTGCCGCGGAAATCAACCTGAGGGAAACCTATACCCGGGATCTGGGGTTCCGGGAGAATGCCGCGTTGACCCTGGAACTGACCCGGATGGCCAGGGGCCTTCGGGCCTATGTCATCGACCGGACCCTGCAAAAGGAACTCATCGGATTCAAAGGATTAAATAAAAGCCACAAATTGAGGAAAGAGGAGGAAAAATGAGCGGACCAGTGAAGGATCTTTTGTTTGCCCCGATTCGTATCAACCAGCTTGAGGTGGGCAACCGGATTTACCTGCCGGCCATGCACCTGGGGATGGCCCAGGAATTTGAAGTGACAGATCAGATCGTGGATTTTTACGCCCGCAGGGCCAAGGGCGGCCCCGGCATGATCTGTGTGGGCTATGCCACCGTGGACGAGCTTTCCGGCAATACCCAGAACATCGGCTGCCATGACGACAAGTTTATTCCCGGCCTGACCCGCCTGGCCGCGGCGATACGGGAGAACGGTTCCCTGTCTGCTGTCCAGATCAACCATGCGGGACGGTATAATTTTTCCTTTTTTCTCAACGGCAAGCAGCCGGTGGCCCCGTCTGCGGTCCCCTCGCGCATGACCCGGGAAACCCCCAAGGCCATGGATATCGATGAGATCAAAACCACCATTGCGGCCTTTGGGGCCGCTGCCGTCCGGGTGAAAAAGGCAGGCTTTGATGCCGTGGAAATTCTCAGCGGCACCGGATACCTGATTTCCGAGTTCCTTTCTCCGCTTACCAACCAGCGCACCGATGAATACGGTGGCAGCCTGGAAAACCGTATGCGGTTTGGTCTTGAAGTGGCCCAGGCGGTGCGGGATGCCGTGGGGCCTGACTATCCGCTTATCGTACGGATGAACGGCAACGATTTTATGCCCAACGGCAATGAACGGCAAGATCTCATTGAATATGCCAAAGCGCTTTCCGACGGTCCGGTGGACGCCCTGTGCATCAACGTGGGCTGGCATGAGGCCAGGGTTCCCCAGATTGTGGCACAGGTCCCAAGGGGGGCTTTTGGTTACCTGGCCCGGGATATCAGAAAGGCCGTGGACGTCCCCGTTATCGCCAGCCACAGGATCAATGATCCGGAAACTGCCAGGGATCTGCTGGCCCAGGGATTCTGCGACATGGTGGCCATGGGCCGCAGCCTGATCGCCGACCCGGACCTGCCCTTAAAGGCCAAGGCTGGCCGGGAAAGGGAAATCGTTCATTGCATCGCCTGTGCCCAGGGGTGTTTTGACAACCTGTTCAAACTCAAGCATGTGGAATGCCTTTGCAACCCCCTGGCCGGCCATGAACACAAAGGGGCACCGGCCAAGGCGGAGGCTGCCAAAAAAGTGCTGGTGGTAGGGGGCGGTGCCGCAGGGATGACCGCAGCCCTGACAGCCAAACGCCAGGGCCACGAGGTGACATTGTACGAACGGTCCGGCCGCCTGGGCGGACAGCTCCATCTGGCAGCCGCCCCTCCGGGCCGGGAAGAGTTTGCCCAGTTTGCCGTTGACCTGGAAAATCAGCTTTCCGCAGAAAAGATTCCGGTGGTTCTGAACCAGGAGGTCACTGCGGATGTGCTTGAACAACTAAACCCGGATGCGGTGATTCTGGCCACGGGTGCCCAGCCCCTTGAGCCGCCTATTCCCGGTATGGACCTTCCCCATGTGGTGGGGGCCTGGGATGTGCTTGAACACAAGGCCGCCACCGGCAAACGTGTGGCTGTGGTTGGCGGCGGTGCCGTCGGCGTTGAAACCGCTCTTTTTCTGGCTGAAGAAGGCACCATGCCTGCGGATACCCTCAAGTTCCTCCTGGTGAACAAGGCGGAATCCCCGGAGGCCCTCTATGAGATGGCCACCCAGGGCAGCAAAAAGATCTGTCTCATCGAGATGACCGACAAGATCGGCAAGGATATCGGCAAATCCACCAAATGGGGCATGATGCAGGATATGGGGCGTTTCGGCGTGGAAAGCATCACCGCGGGCAAAGTGGTCCGGATCACGGAGGACGGCCTGGAGATCGAGCAGGGCGGAGATGTGGTGGCCAAGAATGCGGATACGATTGTGATTGCGGCAGGCTCTGCCTCCTACAATCCCCTGGAATCAATCGTTAAGGAAATGGGCATCGATTACCGGGTCATCGGGGATGCCTCCCGGGTGGCCATGGCCTTTGACGCGGTTCACGCCGGGTATCAGGCCGCCATCGAGATTTAAATGACCAAAGCCGTGCCGGCCGTTACAGTGGCCGGCCCGGTTTAAAGGGCAGCCCCTGATCGAAAAAGGCTGCCACCCGGTCGGTATAGGCGGCGATCGTCTGGGACTTTAGGACCTTCTTAAGCGGCTTTTTACTGTTTTCAAAGGACGGGCCAAGATAGCTCCAGAAACCCTTCATTCTACCGATGAGATGGCCCGGGCCGGAAAAGACCTCTCCGTAGCTTGCAAAAAGATCATCGTGAAACGCCCGAAGCCTTGCCATGCGCTCGGCATGGTCCTCCATATCATGGCCCCGTATGTCTTCTGCCAGAAAGGGGTTGGCCAGCAACCCGCGGCCGATCATTAAGCGGCGGATGTGGGGGAAGCGCTCCCGGACCCGGTTGTAGGAAGCTGTGTCCACAATATCCCCGTTATATACAAAGGAATGGCGGCTGGCCTTCTGGGCACGGTCAAAGGCGTCCAGGTCGGAAGTCCCGGTGTACATTTGCTCTCCGGTTCTGGGATGGAGGATGATTTCATCCACGGCATGGCGGTCAAAGACCTCAAGCAGGTCTGTGATTTCATCCTTGTTGCGTCTGCCCAGCCGGATTTTCACGCTGAGAGACGGTTTCATTCCGGCAATGATTTTTGAAAGCAGCGCATCAATTTTTTCGGGATAGAGTAAAAGGCCGGATCCCCGCTGTTTTTTGGCGATCTTGGAATGGGGGCAGCCCAGGTTCCAGTTCACCTGGCTGTGGCCCATCTCAAAGAGGTGGTCGGCCAGGAAAATAAAATCTTCGGCCACGTTCCCCATGATCTGGGGGATCACAAAGAGATCCCGGTTGAGTTCCGGGGCCACATCTTTGAGCCGGGAGGGCTTCATCCGCTTTTTTCCCATGGTGGAGATAAAGGGGGCCATGGCCTCGTCAAGGCCCGAGAAATGGCGCGCCCAGGCCGCACGGAAAACAACGTCGGTGAACCCCTGGAGGGGGGCCATAATCAGGGTGACACGGGGGTCTGTCATGGGTATTGTCCTATTCTGGTACCTTGGGTCCTTATGCCTTGGGATACTGCAGCGTAAATATTTTTTTTGACAAACCCAAGGACGATCCATTATAGAATCAGTATTTTTTGGACCAGCATATACATAACATCAATTCGGATTGCAAGGAGTGTTTTACGGTATGAAAGAACTCTACAGAGACGTCATCCAGATCAATCAGATGCCGGACAACTCGGAAAAGGAAGCAATGGCAAGATCGTTTTTCGAAAAACTGAATGCCATGACACTCCCCTCTCACTTCAACTGGGCCAAAGAAATTTTTGAAGAGATCCATGTGGCACAGACCCCGGACAAGACCGCCCTGGTGTATTATGATATCCATTCTAAAGAGCGCCAGGCCTTTTCCTATCTTGAGATGTCCCATAAGGCCAATCGCCTGATCAACCTCCTGTCCGCCCAGGGCGTGGGGCACGGGGACAACATGTACATGATGACCCCCATCTGTCCGGAAATCTGGTTTTCCAGCCTGGCCTGCATCAAGGCCGGCATCGTGGCGGTGCCCACCGCCACCACCATGACGGCCCGGGAACTGGAGTACCGGTTCGAAACCTACAAGCCCGACGTGATACTGGCGGACGAATCCTCCTGCGAGGTCCTGGAAGATGCCATTGAAGAAACCGGCATCTCCCCCCGGGTGAAACTGGTGCTGGGCGAACGGGAGGGCTGGACGTCGTTCAGCGCCATTGATGCTGAGGCGGACGAGGCTAAGGCTGCAGACACCGCAGCAGATGAAATTTTGTTCTGTTTCTTTACATCCGGTACCACGGGGCTGCCCAAGCGGGTGGGGCACACCGCAGCCTCATATCCCATCGGCCATCTGTCCACCACCGTAATGATCGGGGTGCAGCCCGATGACGTTCATCACAACCTGAGTGCCCCGGGCTGGGCCAAGTGGTCATGGTCTTCGTTTTTTGTTCCCTTTAACGTGGGGGCCACCCTGACCGGTTTCCGGTTTGACGCCCTGGACGGGGATGCCTACCTGAACGCCATCGCGGAGAACAAGGTCTCCACTTTCTGCGGCCCGCCCACCGCCTGGCGGATGTTCGTGAATATGGATCTTTCCGGTTATGACCTTTCCGCCCTGCGGCAGTCCATTTCTGCGGGCGAACCCCTGAATCCCGAAGTCATTACCCAGTGGAAGGCCCACACCGGCACCGAAATCCGGGATTTCTACGGCCAGACCGAATGCACCGCCATGATCGGCAACTTCCCCTGGATGGCCGGGAAAATGCGCTCCGGCTCTTTCGGCATGCCTTCCCCCATGTATGATGTGGCCCTGGCCGATGATGAAGGCAACGAGATCACCGAACCGGACCAGGTGGGCCATATCGTGGTGAAGATGGACAACTGGCGGCCCATCGGCCTGTTTGCCGAATATATCGGCAACCCGGAAAAGATGAGCGCCGTGTTTGTGGACAATTTCTACTACACCGGCGACCGGGCCTCCTACGATCAGGAAGGCTACTGGTGGTTCGTGGGCCGTGCCGACGATGTGATCAAGTCTTCGGACTACCGCATCGGCCCCTTTGAAGTGGAAAGCGCCTTGCTGGAGCATCCCGGGGTCGCTGAAGCCGCAGTGGTTGGAGCGCCGGATCCCAAACGCTACCAGCTTGTGAAAGCCTATGTCATCCTCAACCCTGGATATACCGGCAACAGGGATCTGGCCCTGGAATTGTTCAAGCACACCATGAACATCCTGGCCAAGTTCAAGATTCCCAGGATCATTGAGTTTGTCCAGGAAGTGCCCAAGACCATCTCCGGCAAGATCCGCCGTATCGAACTGCGGGAAACCGAGATCAACCGGGATGCGGCAGATGACATCAAGGAATACTTTTACTGGGATTTTCCGGAACTAAGTTCCAAGAATAAATAACCGCCGGGCTTACACGCCTTTTAAGAAAACACGGAGCGCACAAAGGACACGAAGAATCCCGTCCTTTGTGCGTTTTGTATTCTTTGGGGTTTCAAAAAAAACTGTGGTTAAGAAAACGGCATCTCCACTTCCACCTCACCTGTTCCAGACCGGATAAACTTGGCCTTGGGATATTTTTTCTGGAAGACGTAGAGCATTTTTTCATTTTCCGCTAGCACCGTGGCAATAAACCGGGTGTAGTTGTTTTCCCGGGCGATTTTTTCCAGGGCATCCAGCAGGAAGGAGCCGATGCCCTGGCCGTGGAATTCCTCCCGGACCAGGAACGCCACTTCGGCCGAATCCTCTGATGCTTCGGCATAGGAACCGATGGCAACGATCTGCTTGCGTTTGCCCATCTGCATCAGGGCGATGAGGCTCATGTTCCGCCGGTAATCCACCTCCGCCCACTGCCGCTGGAGCATCTCCCTTGAAAAGACCTTCCGTTTGTTAAAGAAACGGTAGTAGATGGAATCCTCCTGCAGGGAGTAGTAAAAGTGCCGGGATTCGAATTCATCCGAGGGCAGCAGGGGCCTGACTTCTATGCTTTTGCCGCTGGGCAGGGGCATGGTGGTGTTGTAGGAATCCAGGAACATCAGGTCCTGGCTGGTGGGAGGCAACTGGTCCGGGAATATGTAATGGCGCTGTTTGGCCTGCTCGATCAACTCTTTCCTGAACTTGGGGTGGGCGATCTGGGCCAGTTCCATCACCCTCTGGGAGATACTCTTCCGCCGGATTTCAGCAATGCCGTATTCCGTCACGATAATGTCGATGTCCCCGCGGGTGGTGGCCACCCCCGCCCCTTCACTTAAGTGGGGCACGATGCGGGAAACCTCCCCGTTCTGGGCCGTTGAGGGGATGATCACGATGGAAAACCCATCCTTTGACATGGACGAACCCCGGATGAAGTCCACCTGGTCACCGATACCCGAGTAAAACAGGTAGCCCTTGGAGTCCGTACAGATCTGCCCGGTAAGGTCCACCTCCAGGGCCGAACTGATGGATATGAAATGATCGTTCTTTGCAATGACGTTGGGGTCATTCACAAACTCGGACGAGCGGAAGTAAAACATGGGGTTGTCATCCACAAAGTCGTAGAGTTCCTGGGAGCCCATGCACAGGGAGGTGACGGCCCGGTCCGTCAGATAGTTCTTTTTCCGGTTGGTAATCGCCTTGTTTTTGAACAGGGGCAAAAGGCCGTCGGTAATAACCTGGGTATGGATGCCCAGGTCTTTCTTATCCGCCAGGTAGGGCATCACCGCATCCGGCAGGTGGCCGAATCCGATCTGGAGGGTGGCCCCGTCATCCACCAACTGGTTCACGTAGTGGCCGATCCGCTCGATCACCTTCCGGTTTTTGGTCTCGGGCAACGACTCCAGCAGGGGCTCTTCAAAGGGGACCAGGTAGTCAATTTCATCCATGTGCACCAGGGCGTCCCCCCAGGTCCTCGGCATCCTCGGATTGACCTGGGCGATGACCACATCGGCATTTTTCATCCCGGACAGGGTAATGTCCACGGAGATACCCAGGGAGCAGAAGCCGTGGGCATCCGGGGGACTCACCTGGATCAGGGCAAAGTCCAGCCCGATTTCATTGTCCTTGAAGATTTTAGGGATCTGGGAGAGATACACCGGGATATAGTCGATCTTCCCCTCAAAGGCAAACTGCCGCATCAGTATGGATATAAAGAACAGCTTGATGGAAAACCGGGACAGGAAATTTTCATCTTCCACATATTCGGACAGGGTGGCGGAGAGCATCTGATAAACTATGATATCCTGGATGGTCTTGTTTTCGATCATGGCCCGGATCAGCCGTTGGGGCTCCCCGCAGCCCGTTCCGATAAAAACTCTGGAACCGTTATGGATCTTTTTGACGCTTTCCTCCGGGGTGAGAATCTTTTCGGGACAGACGGCTTCTAATTTCATGGCTCTTTTCCTGCCAGTGCAATGAGGTCCAAGTGCTTTTCGGCAACGGATACGGCTTGCGCTTCTCCTGCCGGATCAATGGGTGAACGCGCAGATCAGATTATTAACCAAATCCTGCCCAAAGTACAGGAAAAACAGGAGTTTTCAACTGAACAACGTTCATCCGTGTGGGCGGGTATTTAAATGTGCATTCCGGGAGGTGAGGAATCTCTTTACCTTGATACCGGATACTGATAAAGCTGCCTTTGGATAAACTTCGACAACCACCTGTTCGAACTGCACACCGGCACCCTGGAGCGGCGGATGGCCCTTTATCAGGGGCAGCGTTCATAAAAAGAGGTTTTTCTAAGGGTTTCCCTGATTGAATACCACTCTTACCCGTTGTATTATTGGCCCCGCAAACCCAGAACAAAACCGAATTAGCGAAATAGTGGAGAATCAGACGATGACCCAGTGCGTTCTTTATGAAGCCGTTGAAATCCATCATGTTTCCCAGTCCTCCAACATCAAATCCGGCCCCGGACGAACTACTGGACGAAATACCGGGCAAAAGAAAGGACAAAATAAGAGCCCTCAAAAAAACACCGCCTTTTTTTGCAACAGCCTGGATGAAAATAATCAATATCCAAAATATAAGGCCGTTTTAGGAGATGCATCTCCGCCCTGTGGTGGGGACCGGGATAAATGCGATCAGGCTAAGGTGCGCATTAAGTATGAGGTTTGGGGGGTGGCTTAGCACAGCCTTATCCTCAAGTTAAGGTTTCCTTAGGTTTTATAAAAGCTTACAATTGAGCCGCCGCTTTTTTTACACGCCACATTAAATTTTTTTTATAGGGTATCATTTTTTCGTGTTTTCTAAGGGTTTCCCTGATAGACACGGGTCCGAAATTTGTTTTATGATGTGCCCAGGTATTATTCATACGTGCTGCTCCGGCACGTTTCTCGTTGCCCAGGCGGGTTTTCCCGCCTGGGTCTTCCTTTTTTGAAAGCAACCCCAAGTTTTTAGCGTTTTTATTAATTATAGGTGTCTTTGATTGACAATGGGTGAATACTCTTTCAATTTCACCTAAAGTCATTGCTATTTCCGATTAGGGCGTATGTCCGGCCGGATTAATCCAAATCCTCTTTTCTGTTGCCCACCTATT
>MDTD01029408.1_pt1 | contig 27940 bp, 23 predicted proteins | sample 811221 | NCBI WGS metagenome assembly MDTD01 (sample SAMN05326646, study PRJNA326480) | marine metagenome | isolation source: seawater | place: Pacific Ocean: South West | collected 2011 | reverse complement strand
GAATATAGAGGTCGCTTTCGACAAGTAGTGTGGGATGGGGAAGCACAGTTTTCCGATAATCAGATTATCGATGCTTCCCCAATTAACTTTTTCAATCGTGATAAGGTTCTCACCCGGCTAGGCACGACCGGTTTGCAATGGAGGGCATTGACTACCGGCAACCTTGGGGGCTTCGATGTTTGGGTTGAGGACCCGTACGGGGGCACCCTTAAGCTTGAAACACCATTGGTTAAATGTGGTATTCCGTTGGAAGAAATTGGCTTGGAAGACGAAGTGTTTGATGAGAGCGGTGTGCTACCTAGATTTTTGAAAGTCTTTCGCATGCCTGACGAAAACCAATATACTTCAATTAAATTTTCCCGGGATCTCAAACTTAAAAATAGAGGTGATAACGGTATTTTTATTCGTTTAACACAGGAAGATGGTACGCTAGCTTGGACGAGCCCGATCTATATTTACAGGTAAAAAAATCACTATACTGTTACGTTTGTGTATTCGCGCGGAGTGCGTGAGCCGTTTGCTGCTATTTCACGCTAAGAAAAACGTGAGTGGGGTAAAAAGCCGAGTTAGATAACAGCTTAACTAACCGCACTAACTTCACTTATTGCTGCTATGAACCGTTGTCGCCCACTGTTTCGTATCGGTTGAGCCTGTTACTTGCAATTGACTGTCTGCGGCAGATCTGTATCCTTCAAATTCAAGAGGGACCTCTATGATAGTCGTCTTGTCAGCTTTCAAAGCTCGCTCTATTGCTGGCGCTAAATGCCCCATGTCATGAACCTGTTCGCCGTAGAAGCCAAATGCGTGAGCTAAAGTTACGTAGTCCGGATTACTCAGTTTGGTGCCAATATTACGATTGTACCTTGCATCTTGACGTTGACGAATAATCGAATAACCACCGTTGTTAAAGACAACTATGGGCATAGCGATATTATATTGTTGAAGCGTTGCTAGTTCACCGCAACCAAATATAAAGCCGCCGTCGCCACAAAACCCGATAACTGTGCGCTCTGGGAAGGCTGCTTTAGCTCCCACGGCTGCATGAAAAGCGTAGCCCATCGAACCGAATGTATTGGCAAATAAAAATTGACCCGGCTGATAACACTGAAAACCAAACCTTGTCCAATGACCCATTATCGATTGCGATGCGACAATTGCGTCTCGCGGTAAGATTTTACGAATTTCTTCCATCGCATGGAAAATTTCTGGTTGTTTAGTTTTCATTTCCTCAATAGCTGCAGCCTTAAGTTTTTGTATTTCAGTTGTACGATCAGCAGCTTTCGGAAACTTGCTTTCATCCAATGAGTTCATGAGTTCTTGGAGTATGATTTTTGCGTCGCCCTCAACCGTTGCTGTAGGTGTGTAGTTTCGGCCAAATTCTTCCGGGTCTATATCACAATGTACGATTTCACTGGGTATCGGAAGTGTCCATTGTTTGGTTGCGCGCTGAGAAAACCGCGTTCCAAACGCTAAAAGTAAGTCACTTTTCGCTAGAACTTTCTCTTGAAGGGTTACGCTCATGGATAGCAGGTTACCAAGTGCCAATTCATGATCTTCTGGAAGGACGCCTTTTGATCCATTCGTACAAAAAACAGGAGCTTGTAAGCGTTCGGCTATTTCTCTCAGTTCGGTAGATGCTTTTGCCTTAACCACGCCGCCGCCGGCCCAGATTGCCGGGCGTTTAGCATTTCTGATAAGTTGAATTGCGTTGCTAATCTCGGTTTTTCGCAAAGAAGGAGGTGCGACTTTTGCTTTAGGCAATATCTTGAAGTCAGTCTCTCCGTTTAAAAAATCAGTTGGAATATCAAGAAATACTGGGCGCGGTCGGCCTGTGCGCATTCGTCGATAAGCTTCATTTATGGCTTCAGGGATTTCTTCAATTCTGGTTACGCTGTGTTGCCAAGAGGAGACGGGAACAAACATTTTCCCTTGGTTTGGGCCATCATGGTAAAACCCTTTATTTTTACCAACGTATTCACTGAGAATCTGAGTTGAAATATGTAAAACAGGCCACGATTCATTATAAGCCTCACCCATTGCGCAAACCACTCCCGCTGCGCCAGGGCCAGCCGTCGTTAACACTACGCCGGGGTTCTGGGAAACTCTTGTGTAGGCGTCTGCCATATGCCCTGCGCCATCTTCACTTCTTGGTGTGATTAGTTTGATTGGACTGTCATAAAGGGCATCATATGTTGGCATAAGGTGACTGCCAAGAACACCGAAAACTACCCGGGCACCTTCTTCTTCGAGGCATCTTACTACCGCTTCACCGCCGGACATTATGGCCATGGGTAAATTTCCCAAAATTTCTGCCTTTATACCGACCTACTATGATCTTATAAGTGAAACGTAGCAACTTGTTTTGGAATTGGCATTTTGGATATAGCGACACATCTAGAGTTGGCGCGGCAATGGGAAGCAACGTTAGAGAAACTCTCTCCGGAGGAAGACCATATTGCAATTATAGAAATTTGTATGATGTTAGGGACGACCCTGCTTAACACAATTTTTCATAAACGTGGAATACGTGAAGAAAAATTTGATCAAAATCATACCACACGGCCCCCAGTCCCGAAAGAATCTGAGGAGCTGATTACGCCTGATGTGCGCGCTATAATGAAAGAGTTACACTATATTGAGCGCATGCGTGGTTTGCACTGCCGAGGTATAACAGGAAAGCTTCGCGACCCTCGCGATTTGCCTGAATGGGATCCTGCAGTAACTGGAGCCTGCCTCTCAAAAATTAAAACAATCAAAAATTTTACCCAAAACGTAATGGCGGAATGAGAATGGCCTATGAGAATTTCTGCACATATCCAACTAGCGAATAGTTGGCAAAGCGCCCTCGCGAAGCTGGACCCAGAAGTTGATTACCTTGCGTATTTGGAATTTTCTATGATGCTGGGCACGACCTTAATGAATGCGGTTTTGCATAAACGCGGTATTTCAGACGAGTCCTTCGATCAGAACCATACCAATAGACCTCCAATTTCTGACGAGATGGCCGCACAAATTACGCCTGATGTTGCTGAAATGATGAGCCTTATGTCCTACATTGAACGCGCTCGTAATTTGCATTGCCGCGCGATTGGCGAGGACCGTGGAGCACCCCGTGTCTTGCCAAAATGGGACCCTAAGGTGGTTACTGAGTGTGCTGCTAAGATCGAGGCAATTCAGGTATTTGCGGAATCAGTTATTGTAGAATAATAATTCATTTTGGGAATATCTCTGATGATAAACTCTGAGAAGCACGGTTCGGTATTAATTCTGACCATTAATCGTCCTTATGCGGGTAATTCAATTAATGCGGAAACAGCTAGAGAATTGGAAATAGCTGTCGGAGCTGCAGCAAAAGACAACGATTTGCGGGCTGTAATAATCACCGGTTATGGACAGAAATATTTTTGTGCAGGTGGAGATATCAAGGAATATCGTGACGTTACTAACCGGAATGACCTTGATAAAGTGATGGGGCATGTGCGGCGGGCTTTGATAAATCTCGAAACACTAAATATTCCTACAATTGCTGCTATTAACGGTTTCTGTTTAGGGGGAGGTCTTGAACTAACCCTTGCAGCTGACATTCGAATATCGTCTTCGAAGGCAAAATTTGCTTTACCACAATCTCGGCTTGGCATCATCCCAGGTTGGCATGGCATCGAGAGGTTAGTGCGCTTAATCGGTAGGGGTCGAACAACAATGTTGGCTGCGGGGGGTCAATTATTTGATGCATATGAGGCAGAACGATTAGGTTTAGTTGATGAAATAGTAACGGATCAATTAGTACTTGAGCGTGCAGAGCAAATTGCATCTGAATTTGATCATGCCGCACCTCTTGCTTTACACGGTATAAAGAAAGTAGTCAGGCAAGTTGCAAATACTCCAGAGTCTTCTTCAGAAGAGGTTTTCGCAGATTTGTGGTTTAGCGAGGACCATCGTGAGGCTGAGGATGCTTTCGCCGAAAAACGAAGTGCAATATTCAAGGGCCGCTGAGTATAAGGCAACAGGGTCTGTGAAGTATGCGCATCCCACTGGCATTTAGAACGCAAATGGTCGTTCCATAGGGTTGTTGATATGGATCTATCATTGAGACAATGGGCTCAAAATTTTTTAAAAGAAAGAGATGCGTTCGTTTCCAAGAAGTCGCAAAGTATATCTGCCCAGCCCTGCCAATCGATTGCGGGTGCACGGTGGCCGTTGTGACTCTCGAGCTCCAAGAAAGTGGCGTTGACGCCTGCATCCTGAAACAATTGCATGGTTTTCGGCGCGATTGATGGTGGAAAAAGATTGTCTGAACTAGATAACACATAAAGTAAGGGTGCTTTGCAGTTGGATATCTGCGGACGTGCGTCAAATTCTATTGCTGCTTTACGAAGTACAATTAGAGAGTTGGGATCAAATTCTTCAGCCCATGGTTTTGCCAATCTGACTAACTCTTCTTCAATAACACTAGGATCTTTGCCGATTGTCTCGCGTATTTTGTTATCGTAGCCGTATTTCCGGAGAGTCTCCACTCGGATACGAACCATTTCACGCTGTACTTCGCTATCTTTGCCCTTACTATAGCATTGACCGTCGAACCAGTCATCGCATTTAGCAAACCGATCGGTAAGTGCGTTGACTGTGGATTGATCACCTCGCCCAACAACCGAGCTTACTGCCGCAACTACGGCACGCACTTTTCCTGGATGTTCGGTGGCCCATTCAAAAGCTAAGTGTCCGCCAAATGAATTTCCAATTACAGCCGCTAGTTGCTTGATCCCTAGATAATTCAGAAGTTCAATTTGGCTGTTTACCATGTCGCCCACGGTAATGTCCGGGAAATCTAATGCGTATGGCTTCAATGTTGAGGGATTAATGCTCGCTGGCCCAGTACTCCCGTATGAGGAGCCAAGCATATTTGCGGCAACGACATAATATTTCTTTGTATCAATGCTTTTGCCAGGGCCTATTAAGTTGGAAAACCAACCGTCTTTGCCACCAGCGTGGTGGTGATTGGTATAGCCATGGCATACCAATATTGCATTGTTCCGTTCCGGATTGAGCGTGCCCCAATCTTCGTATGCTAGTTTGAGTATAGGAAGAATTTTACCCTTTTGAAGTTGAAAATGTTCGGTTTTAAAAATCTCGGAAGTGGATGAAAGCATTTTCTCTCAGTATTCTCTAATTTTTGCCCGGCGTATTTGGATATGCCGGGGTAAATAGCCTACACCTAATACCTTTTAATGTTTTAGCACTAATGATTATTCGCAAAAGTAAGGGGGTGTTAAAACGCATATGCAACACCACCGCCTGCTCTAGGGTCGGCTCCGCCACGTACTTGGCCATTTTCATCAATGCCAATGATATGTGCCATTGACATATCCATAGCAAAACTTTCTGGTTTGTGAATCACAGAATGGCCCATCTTTTCAAGCTGCGAAATTACAAATGTCGGAACGGTCGCTTCTGCGTGTATGCCATTACCCTCACAATGGATACGAGGCACCGTTACTGCCTCTACCGGAGACATATTGAAATCTATAACATTTATAATCGATTGAAGAACTGCACTAATGATTACGCTGCCTCCTGGAGCACCCGCAATTAGAATAGGCCTCCCATTTTTAAATATCATTGTTGGCACCATACCTGTGGTTCTCGCTTTTCCTGGCGCAATTGAATTTCTATTTCCCGGCATGGGGTCGAATAACTTCATGGAATTGTTATAGGTGAAGCCTAAGCCCGGTGTTGTAACACCAGAACTGGTGCCAAGCGTATGAGTAACAGCAACTGCATTTCCATCTGCGTCATAAACGCAGAGATGAGTTGTGCAAGATGGTGGTTCTTCCATGCCTGTTTGAGGGTTAACCCCATTTTTTAACTCTTCTACCCATTGCTTTGCACGTTTTTTTGAAATTAGCATGTCGGTAGGTGTTGCCGTGAATATTGGATCACCAAGGTGGTTATTGCGATCATGATGTGCCGCGGCCATAGCTCTTGCGATAAAATCTAAATGATGAGCGCTAGTATGGGGGTAATTAGCAAGTGGAATGTGATCAAGGATATGGAGCATTTCTATAATGGTTGCACCGCTTCCTGGCGGAGGATTGGACCGAACAGTAAGTCCTCTATAGGTTCCCGTAAGTGGCTCACACACAGATGGTGAGTAACCTTCGAGATCATTACGGGTAACAAAAGAACCATTTTTCTCTAGATCATCGGCAATAACCTTGGCCAAGTCCCCTGAATAAAAATCCTTGTATCCTGCTTCTGCTAACCTCGTTAAGGTATTGGCATAATCGGGCTGCTTAAAAAGCTCACCTTCATTATAAAGACGCCCCTCCGGATGAAGATACACGCGGGCACATTCATCTGTCGCTTTTATTCGGGTGGTGCCGTCTGGAATTCCTTCCATTCGGTAGCGGGTCCACACCCGCCTCGTATAGGGTGTCATTACAAGTCCATTGCGGGCGTAGTCTATGGCGGGCTGAAGGAGCTCAGCCCAAGGGCGAGAACATAATTTTTTATGAAAGACACCAAACCCTGCTGGAGTCCCCGGCGTCATGATGGCTGTATAACCAAGTTCAGATCGAAAATCATCAAATAGTGAATAGCCAGATACTTCTGTACGGCCTTTAACATCTTTCATCCACATATCCGAAGTTACATTAGCTCCCGCGGTAGAGTGAAAATCAATCATCCCGCTTTGGCCTGTGGCGGCACTGAAATACTGTAATGTCCCCATCCCACCAATACCGCACATAAACGGGTCACAAATCATTTGGGCAAATGCGGCCGCAAGTGCAGCATCGAATGCCGTTCCACCATCACTCAAAACCGTTGCTCCCACGTCAGCAGCTCGCGGTTGAGGGCACACAACAACACCTTTCATAAAAACCTCCTAATCAGATTCTTATTGTCACACTGGATGGTGAAGTAACCAATAGTAAGGTAATATTATAGAAATAAATGTTCTGGGAGTAGCGTTGTATGTCTGACGAAGTACACTTTCTATCCATAGGTGAAGCCAGCCGGTTAATTGAGGAGAAGAAATTATCGCCTGTCGAATACGTGGACGCGCTTCTGGCGCGAATCGAGAGTCTTAACCCTATTTTGGACGCCTTTATTCTTGTGACCGGTGATCAGGCGAGAGCGGCAGCAAAAAAGGCTGAAACAGAAATCACCGCAGGTCGATATAAAGGTCCGCTCCACGGTATTCCATTTGCGCTCAAAGATATTTACGAGACAAAGGGAATTCGAACAACAGCTCACTCCAAAATACTTATCAATAACGTGCCTGCTAAAGATGCTACTTCCGTAGCCAACTTAAAACAAGCGGGCGGTATTTTGCTTGGTAAATTGGCGACACACGAATTTGCACATGGTGGTCCTTCATTGGATTTACCCTGGCCGCCCGCACGCAACCCTTGGGATCTCACTCGGTTTACTGGCGGATCCTCAACTGGATCGGGATGTGGTGTGGCGGCTGGACTGTTCCCGCTTGCCACCGGTTCGGATACCGGTGGATCAATAAGAGGACCCGCAGGGCTTTGTGGCATAGTCGGTTTAAAACCAACATATGGATTAATAAGCCGGTCAGGCATTATACCAAATTCTTATTCTTATGATCACGCTGGACCGATGGCATGGAATGTTGAGGACGCAGCTATTGGACTTCAGGCAATGGTTAGTTACGATCCGGTGGGGGATCCAGCTAGTGTAAAAATAGGCTACCCAGATTACCGTGCAGCACTGACTGGCGACATAAAAGGTTTGAGAGTTGGTGTGATAAGGCAGTTTTACGAGGAAGAAAATAAATTTCCGGAAGCAGTAATTAAATCAATGGACGAGAGCATTGCTGTTTTTGAAAGTTTAGGCGCCAATGTATCTGACGTGCGTGTAAGGCCGTTACAAGAATATCGTATTACGAAACTGATAATGGGCGAATCCGAGATATTCTCCGTCAATTATCCGGATTTAATAAAGCGGCCTGGTGACTTCGGACATGATTTTCGAAGTCGTACTATTCCTGCTTGTCTTATTTCGGGAGTTGACTACATGCAGGCAAGCCGGCTACGGCGAGTCATGATGGCTGAGATGGAAGACATTTATAAAAAATATGATGTCTTGATTACTGCGGGCCAAGGTCCGGCACCCGAGTTTCCAGCTTATAGATCTATTAGCAATTGGACTGGAGGAAAGGCCTCTGTGCAATTCAACGTTGTTTGTGGTCCTTCTATTTCGATATGCAATGGTTTTGACCCCAGCGGTTTGCCAGTGTCTCTAATGATTTCAGGTCGTCCATTTGCAGAAACTACTGTGCTCAATGCTGCTTATGCCTTTGAGAAATCCACATCCTGGCGCAACACACGTCCTCAGCTCCAACCGGGCATGGAAAAACCACCGACAGGCGTAATACCAGTAAAGCCCGATGTTTCGTCTGTTGGTGAACAAACGAAAATCCGTGCCGCCGCGGCAGTGGAAAGTGCAGGACTAAAGCTAGATGATTTAATGATGGACGAAGTTTACGAGGCGGCGCCTTACATTTATGATATGTCAGAACGGTTGCGAAAAGATTTAACACGTGATGCTGAACCAGCATCAATCATGGTAGCGCTACCAGAAAATGAATAAGGAAAAATCGAATGACTGAAGCCTATCAACTGACTGCAACTGAGGGCCTCAAGGAAATTGAGGCAGGACACCTAACCGCAGAAGCATGGATGGGGAGCTGCCTGGAGAGAATTGCTGACCGCGAAGGAGAGGTTCTCGCTTGGGAGTATATCGATCGCGAGGGCGCATTGGAGAAAGCCCGTAGAGTTGATAAATTAGGATCAGCAAGTCTAGCTGCAGGTGTACCTTTTGGCGCCAAAGATATTATAGACACACACGACATGCCAACTAGTTATGGCTCACAAATACATCAGGGTTTCCAGCCCGGCCGTGATGCTGGCTGCATAGCGATAACTCGTGCAGCGGGAGCTATACTCGTTGGAAAAACGGTAACTACTGAATTTGGCCACCGCTTCCCCGGCAAAACCAGAAATCCTTTTAACTCGGCTTTTACACCTGGCGGCTCTTCTTCCGGCTCTGCTGCTGCAGTGGGGGACAGAATGGTTCCGATGGCCTTCGGAACACAGACGGGCGGCTCAGTTATAAGACCAGCAGCTTATTGTGGAACCGTTGGGTACAAGCCCACATTTCAGGATATCAATCGTAACGGCGTGTTGCCCAATTCGCCAAGCTTTGACACCGTAGGAATAATAGCTCGATCCGTTGATGACCTTGCCCTTTTTAGGTCGGTGGTTTTAGAGGAGGGATTACATCCGGTTTTGCCGGCAGACGTAAATAATCTGAAGTTGGCTTTTTACCCAACGTCAAATTGGGAAAACGCCGATACATCGACTCAAGAAATGCTCGAAAGCGCTTCGGCCGCTCTAAAAGATGCCGGTGCCAATGTAACGGAACTGACGTTACCATCAGAGAATGATTTTGATCGGCTACACAAAACTATAGCTGGTTGGGAATTTGCCCGAACAGTCGCATGGGAGCGGTTGAATCGGCATGATCAGCTTAGTGATGATTTGCGCGATGGTCGTATGCAGAATGGAGTAGACACGTCCTATGATCAATACCGCAAGGCAACTACGGACCTCGAAGCTCTCAAACTCAAGGTGGATGCAATACTTGCTGGCTATGATGCAGTTTTTTGTCCCTCTGCACCAGGTGAGGCGCTCAAAGGCCATGCCTATACTGGCAGCGCTATCTTCAATGGGTTGTGGACTATGCTAGGTGTTCCAGCTGTAACCCTTCCAGTTCAGTCAGGTCCTCAGGGTCTTCCGATGGGAATACAACTCGTTTCTGCCCGAAATAGCGATCGAAAATTATTCGATGTCGCGCAATCTATATTTCTAAGACTAAAAAATGTTTGATTGGTTTCGTTTTAAACGCTTGAACAACACAATACCTTTTCGAATCCATATTTTAATGTTTGTTGTGCACGGCTCACCTTAAGTTAGTGGAAAATAGAATTCTGGCATTGATTGCCGATACCAAGAAAATCAATGCCGGTTGTTGAAATTAAAAGCCTGGGCCACGGGCATCAATGGGCCAAATGTCCTCGACCTTGTTTTTCCTTATGCAAACAACCCAGTCATGAAGATTAAAAGTTGGATCTACATGGCCTGGTATGAGCTTTAATTTTTGACCGATGTTAAGTGCTTTTGCATTATGCCCAACCTCCAATGCGGTATGCTCGTCGGACTGCCCTGTCACCTCTATACCATCAAGGTCGGATACAGTGGCTAATCCTGAGTCCATGCTATGTCCCTTATGCCCAATATCAAGAAATGCCTGACCAGAGCGAGGGTTGCTTATTACGCTCGACCACAAAAAGAGTGAATGTGAAAAGATTGTAAAGGGATTCCCATCATCACCTTTAATTTTGGCATAGTCTCCATCCATGAATGCATAAGAGCCAGCTTGTACCTCTGTGTAAATGCCACTGTCCCGTTCAAAAGTGAAAGTGCCCGTGCCGGCACCTGTTACCCATTTTCTATCGAGACCTGCGGCAGCAAGAGAAGCTTTGCTACGTTTAACCTTTGCGATAGTGCTTGAAATTTTTGTTTGGCGATCGCTTGCCGAAACAAGGTGTTGCGCGCTACCATGGTAGGCCTGCAGGCCAGCAAAGCTTAAGCCGGGAGCCTTTTCAATCTCTGAAGCAAGCAAAGCGACTGGGTCGCCAGCATCCACGCCGCACCTATTTGCCCCAACATTTACTTCTATGAGTATTTTGAGCGTTATCCTATTGAAGGTTGCAGCTTCGCTTAGCAGCGGTATTGTCTCTTTGGAGTCACACAAAACTGCAATCTCATTTTTTCCCCCGATTGAGCACAGCCGTTGAAGTTTCACTGGGTCAACAATCTGGTTGGTAATCAAAATATTTTTGATGCCGGCTGCCGCCATCGTAACAGCTTCTGACACTTTCTGGCAGCATACACCAACGGCACCGGCGGAGATTTGTCGTTTAGCAATTTCGCTGCACTTATGGGCCTTAGTGTGGGCACGAAGTCTAACGCCCGAGCCTGCCAATGCATTCTCCATGGTAATTAGGTTCTTCTCAAAGATATCCATATCAAGCAATAGTGCCGGTGTCTCCACTTCGTTTAGATTAATGTTTGGTATTGCGGGTTGAAAGGAGGACATGTCGAAGCCTTTAAAAAGGTAAATCGCCGCTGATTTGTGTGCGGTGCATATAACGCCGTTTGGTATTATCGAAAGGATCACGACGGTGCATTGCGTTTCGATTATCCCATAATAACACGTCACCTTTCCGCCATTTGTGTTCCCATATGAATTGGCTTTGAGTGATATGGGACCAAATACGATCAAGTAGGAACTCGGAGTCAGAACGACTAAAACTTTCAATATAGGCGTTCGGGCGGCGCCCTAAAAAAAGCGATGGCCGACCAGTTTCAGGATGAGTTCTCACGATCGGGTGGTATGCCCCAGGGCTCTTAGTTACATCCTCAGGCTTAAACATTCCCTGGCGAATTTGACCGGCGCTATTGTGAGTGGCATCGTGTTTGATACGTTTGCCGGCTATAGTTTCTTTAAGGTCAGCGGGCAGCGCTTGGTATGCAAGTTCCATATTTAGAAACCCAGTGTTCCCACCTTCGTTAGGAACTTCGATCGCGTAAAGACAGCTGCCCATAGGTGGCGTAGGGTTATAGGACATATCTGTATGCCATTCGCATTCCAAATTTCCTAGAGAACCAACAGCAGAGCCGTTCTCTTCAATGTTTGAGACGATGAGCAATTCAGGGAACCCATCTACCATCATTTTTCCATCTTTATCCAAGGGAGCTTCGTCTAGTACTCCGAAATTCTTACTAAAATTAACATACTGTTGATTCGTTAAGGATTGTGAGCGGAAAAGTAGAACAATGTATTTGTTCCAAGCGTTTTTAATTTCATTAATCGTTTCCGAATCTAATTCGGAGCTTAGGTCGACGTTTGATATTTCTGCGCCGAGCATTTCTGAGAGGGGCGTAATATCTATAAAATTTGCCATTCTCTATTAATATCCCAAATAGCCGCCTCAGAAAAGGCGGCTTGCTCATTTTGTTTTTATGAAATTATCAATCGACTTAAATCGTTACGCGGTAGTGGTTTGCATCAAATAAAAGCAATTCGGATATGCAGAATAGTACTAAAGGCGGGACTAGACTACAACCCACCTCATCAAGTCAAAAACTCTGGATCTTGTCCAGGTGTCGGTGTTCCCTGATATTTTCCCCGTGCCATAACAGCATCTCTTCCTCCTGCTGCTTCGACTTTGGCACATTGAGAAATATATGCCTGTTCATCAACGGATTCAGGATCGCAGATTGATCGTAAGTCCGCCTCCAACTGTTTGAGGGTGGTGTAGTGGTTTGGATCGTTGTGCAAACTGTTAAGTTCATCTGGGTCGTTTTCGAGGTCAAATAATTCTGGCTCATAAGATACATAATGAATGTATTTGTATCTTCCTTTTCGAACCATGAATGCTGATCGGTCGGCGGCAGCGGCATGGTATTCGGTAAAAGCTATCCTATTAACATCATTTTCTGCTTGCGCGAGGCTGAGCAACGAGCTTCCTGGAAGTCTATTGGACTTGCTTACTTCGAGTAAGCCTTGGGAATCTAAAATGGTTGGAGCAATATCAATTAGCGTGACGGGTGTGTCTGAAATTTTCCCTTCCGGTATTCCTGGCCCCGAAAGGATCATTGGTATGAAGGATGCTTCCTCATACATATTCGACTTCTGCCAAAGGCGCCGTGTGCCAAGATTCTCGCCATGGTCAGATGTGTAAATGATAATCGTGTTTTCGCGCAGGCCCGTCTCTTCAAGGGCTTTGACCACTCTACCTATATTTCTATCGAGGTAGGATATAGATCCATAGTAGGATCTCATGAGAACAGGCAATGAGTCCTCTGTAACAAAATCATCAAAATTACGCTGCGATTGGCCTAACTGTATCCAGGGGTGGTACTCCACATCTGGGTCGCGAAGCTTTGGCTCAGGCATCTCCATTTTGCTGTAAAGATCGTAGAATTCTGCTGGTGCCTTATAAGGGGGGTGAGGGCATACAAAGGACACAAATGCACAAAATGGGTCATTATTCGGATCCGCGGATCTAGCACGAAGCCATTCACAAGCTCGGGTTGCTATGTCGTTGTCATATTGCTGGTAAGAAGTTTGGCCGGCTCCTATATCGGTCATAGTTTTGCTTTGTGTCATAGGTGGGGTCATTGGTCGTTTGATGCAGCTTCGGGCGTCACCTTTGCCTTCAACCACGTGCATCGGAATGATCTGTTCCTCAAATCCCGTGTCATCCGTTTCATTACGAAAATGAAGCTTACCTATTGATGTGGCGGAAGAACCATTCTCTTTAAGCATGTGGTGCCATGCTTTTACCCGGCCCTCGTAGGGATGCCCATTGTCCCAGTATTCTGTTTGATGAACATATCTTCCGGTAGCTATAGCAGCGCGAGCTGGAACGCAAATTGCCGAGTCCGTATAAGAATTGGTAAAACGGGTTCCTGAGGTAGCAAGATAATCAATATTTGGGGTTTGAACGAAATCGTGTCCATAACAACCAGATGCTTTTCCTTGGTGTTGATCGGACATGATAAATAATACGTTAATCTTTTCCATTACAAAATCTCCAAAATATTTTTTATTGGATATATTCTGCTTTTTCTCCTGGCGCTGGTGTTCCCTGAAACGAACCTTTGGCAAGGACGGCCTCGCGCCCTCCCGCTGCATTTACCAGAGCAGCCTGTGACTTCTGTGCAGCTTCATTCACGGCTTGTGGGTCAACCCTCGCATAAAGTTCCTTTTTTAGATCCGTTAAAATATGGGAAAAATCGGGGTTATTAACCACATTTTCCTCCTCTTCCGGATCATTAACCTGATCAAAAAGTTCCGGTTCGTAATCTACATAATGAATGTATTTGAAGTTACCTTTTCGAATCATGAATGCGGCAGTGTCGGCCCCCGTCGCGTGATATTCGCTGAATGCAACCCGTTCTAAATCATCACCCGCATTGGCTATCTTGCATAACGAGCGTGTCTCACCCATTGAGATATTGGGAAGTCCCAATGCGTCGAGAATTGTTGCAGCTCCGTCGGCTAATGTAACGGGTGTGTTTACGACTTTGCCAGATGGTATTCCGGGCCCCGACAGTATCATTGGAATGGCAGCAGCCTCCTCATACATGTTTGACTTACCCCAAAGACGCCGCGTTGCAAGATTTTCGCCATGATCTGCTGTGTACACAATCAAAGTGTCATCACGAAGCCCCGCTTGTTCAAGTGCTAAAAGTACTTTGCTGATGTTGGAATCTAGATAGGAGCACAGCCCGTAGTACGAGGCCATGGCAACTTTACGGCTCTCTTCAGTGAAAAAATCGTCGTGGCATTGCACTTTCTGAAATTTATCAATCCAAGGATGAAGAGGATAATCTGGATCGTTTCCTTTCGGATGGGGAAGCATATCGTGGGGGTAAAGGTCATAGAAATCTTGCGGTGCAATTAGGGGAAAATGCGGACAAACAAATGAACAAAATAGAGCCCATGGTTTATCTGTAAGGCGTGTAGCTTCGGTCTCAAGCCATCCTACAGTTTTTTCCATTATCGACTTGTCGTATTGAATGTAGCCGGAGTCGCCTGGGCCGATGTTCGTTGCAAGTTTGCTTTTCGTAATTGGAGGAGCCAAAGGCTGTTTTACACTGCCACCAACACTTCCCTTTCCGTCCACGATATGTAATGGCACAATTTGTTCATTGAATCCTGTTGGGTCTTCTTCGCTGCGATAGTGCAGTTTCCCGATAGATAGGCAATGCATACCTGCCTTCTGCAAAGCATGCCCCCATCCTTTAATGCGTCCCTCGTATGCATGGGCATTATCCCAATAACCTATATCGTGTACATATCGACCCGTGGCGAAGCTGGCCCGGGCAGGCACGCAAATTGGCGAATTGGTATACGCATTGGTAAAGCGCGTTCCGCTTGCGGCGAGCTTATCGATGGTGGGTGTTTTGACAAATGGATGCCCATAGCACCCACTCGCTTTTTGTTGATGCTCATCTGACATTATGAACAAAACATTTTTAGCCATTGATATATCCCCCTTGAAATTTTGATTATGTTAGCACGGCTCGGCCAGCTGTCAGGATAGATAATCGATAAATGAGCATGTTTTTTAAAATCGCCATACGCAACACTCAATGCTTGTCATCATATAAAGGCACTTGCCGGAAAATATGATGCAACAGGTAACCAGTTTTGGGCTTGCCAAGACCACGTCTAAAAAACCCAAAATAGTGATCAAAAATAGATTAGTTAGGCGATGTGAGACGATCGATATTTGAGAAATGTTTTTGACTTAATCTTCATAGTGTAAATAAAAACTATTAATTATTAAACGATTATGAATGAATGAGGAAACATTTCCTATTTTTCAAATATTAATTCGAAACCAACAGTATTACAGTCTTTGTATATATCCGGTTTACTTGTAGAAACGACAATTTTACTGAATAACTGTTTTGCCTTACATATTTTAACTATTTCGTAGCAGAGTGTTTCTTGTAAGTTGAAATGTCGATCTTTTACGAGAACCTCTATTTCTGATCTTAAAAAGTCATAATTTATTGTGTTTTCAATATTATCGTTGCGGTTAACGTCGGTATTTTCAAGATGCATTTCGATATTGATTATAACTGTCTGACGACGAGCCTTTTCAAAGTCGTGTATGCCTATGGATACGGGCACAGCATAGTCTTTGAGGAAAAACTTTGAGGCGGAAATGGGCATAACAAAATACTTTCGTAAGTTACGTTAGAAACGCGATGTCGCGAGGCAAATGTTGTAATTTTTGGCCCCCATCTAGAACAATGATTTCGCCGGTCATTGAAGGGCAGTCAAGTATAAGCTTTAACGCAGCGGCAATTTGTCCAGGAGTGCAACCTTGCTTTAGAGGGTTAGTTTTGTGCGCTTTGTTAAATCGGAATTTTGATTGCTTCCCGGACAAAAGTGTGATGCCAGGTGCAATACCATTCACTCTTATTTGAGGCGCCATAGCCATTGCTAATATTTCGGTCGCACCCTTAAGGGCAAATTTGCTGAGGGTATACGACATGTAATCCGGATTTGGTGCCATTACTTTGTTATCAAGGATATTTACTATGTTGCACGTTACGTTTTTAGGAATTCTTTTTGAAAAGGCTTGCGATAAAAGAAGTGGTGCGCGCACGTTGACTGCGTGATGTAGATCAAGCATTTCTCCGTTTAAACTATCAACATCATCATACTCGAAAATAGATGCATTGTTGATGAGGCAACTAAGTGGCCCAATCTCATCCTGGCATTGAATAATTAAGTTCTCCGGCCCTTCTGCTGCGGCGAGATTGGCATGGAATATACTCGCTTTACCGCCTTTTGAGATAATAGCATCTGCTACCTTCTCCGCTTGAGCTTGCGATGCGTTGTAATGAATACACACGTGCCACCCTTCGGCAGCCATTTCTTCTGCGAGAGCGGCGCCGATACGCTGGGCGGCCCCGGTGATGAGCATATTGTTGGTCATGGGAAGGGTTTTTCTCATAGTCAAATAATCGTATCTAGCCCCAGTTTATTAGCACACCAAAGGCCAGCAGAAAGCAAACGAGATTCGTTATTATGCGGGTCCACCAATTGTATCCCAATTGGCAGCCCATTCGGGCCATTGGTAACCGGTAAGTAGAGACAAGCTACGCCGAGAAAAGTCCAGCTTCTATTAAAAATTGAACTACCTGTGGATCCTATGCCTTTCGGCGCTTCACCGGGTGCGCCTGGAGTAAGTATAATTTGACCGTCTTTAAATATTTCAGCTAAATTTTCTCGTGCATATTTGAGTAAACCCTCAGCTTCCCCTCGCTCCTCAGGAGTTGTCTCAAAGCCGCGTAGCATTAAATCCTGAAATTGTTTGCTCAACAAATCCTGGTGGTTTATCCACTCTTCCTTGAACTCCTGGCAAGCCTCTACTGCCATAACTACTCTCTGAGCTGCTTGGAGGTTATCATAGGGTTGAACAAAAGTATGATCACGAACCTGTGCGCCGGCAGACGAAAAAGTTTTGGCGCAATCTTCAATCAGCGTCTTGATACAGTCCTCTGCAGCATCCCATTGGCCAGTTCGATGCAAAAGCAAATTTGGCGCATTGTCTGTTATCAATTTTTCTACCTTCAATCCGGAGAGAGCGCTGGAGAGTATTCCAACATCCGAAATGCTACGAACCATCAGGCCGACTGTGTCCAAAATGGGAGCAAGAGGTTTGACCCCGGTTTTATCGTAGGAATTGTAAGCTGGCTTGTAACCGACTGTGCCGCAATAGGCATTTGGGCGAATTACCGAGCCGCCGGTTTGGGTGCCTAATGCACCTTGCACCATAAAGTCAGCCACTGCAGCCGCAGATCCTTGCGAGGAACCACCGGGGGTGTGAGCGGTATTAATGGGATTACGGGTTGGTCCTGGGTAGCTTGAGGCAAACTCCGTAGTTACTGTTTTACCCATGATTATTGCACCGGCTTGACGCAGTCTGGCGACACATGTTGCATCGACAGATGGCCTGTGATTTTTGTAAATGGGTGAGTTGTATTCAGTAGGCATATCCTTGGTGTCGATAATATCTTTCACCCCGATAGGTACTCCATGCAGCGGTCCACTAGGCTGTGCCCTATCTCGATCCCGTGCTTGATTCAGTGCAAGTTCAGGGTCGAAAAAGGCCCATGCTTTCACTGAATTCTCTCGCGCCTCAATTTGATCGATGCAAGACTGCACTAGTTCCTCTGATGAGAGACTTCCCGCTGCAATAGCCGAAGTTGCTTCACTCAATGACATTTTATTAGGAGATTTATCCACTGAAGTACCTTTTCTTTCATTCATGCTACATTGGAGTTAATTTGTAGCACGCGATTAAGAACGGAAACAGGAGGTAACGATCATGGAACGGGACATTTTCTCCTCTGACGTTGCATTCACACCTTACTGGTGGATGGCTGCTCCAAGACCTGAGCTCAATGTACGTGAATTGCCTCAAACAACCGATGTTGCTGTTGTTGGGGCCGGCTACGCAGGTCTGTCCGCAGCGCTCACGATTGCTCGTGGTGGGCGAAGTGTTGTTGTGTTAGAGGCGGGTCGTCCGGGAGAGGGAGCGAGTTCTCGTAATGGTGGAGCAATAGGAGCCACGCTCCGACACTCTCTCGCAAAATTAATTCAAATACATGGCTTAGAAACTGCACTACAGTTTTATCGTGAAGCACGGGAAGGGCGTGACTGGCTGAAGAATTTTATTGTACAAGAGAAGATTGATTGTGACCTGCATCCCGTTGGCAGATTTATTGGTTGCCACAGAAAAAATGATTATGAGACCCTAGGCTATGACTTGGATTTGCAATCAAAACACCTCGGGGTTAAGGGCGAAATGGTTGCTGCTGGTGCGCAGCATAAATTTATTGGGTCAACTGCATATTTCGGAGGTCGTTTTTTAGCAGAGGATGGGAACCTTCATCCCGGGAGGCTGCATCAGGGCTTGTTGGATCTAGTTTGTGCAGAGGGTGTCCCCGTCGTTTCTCGTGCTCCAGTCGAAGAAATAATCCGTGAAACGAACGGCTTTAAACTTGTGTACAGATCTTCTGCTCTGCGAGCTCGGCAAATAGTAATCGCTACAAACGGATATACTGGCCGTGAGTCGCCTTGGTTGCGTCGTCGTGTTTTACCAATGCAGAGCCAAATAATTGCAACAGAGCCCTTAGGCTCTAACATTATGGCTGATTTAGTGCCTGGAAATCGCCAATTAGGAGACACTTGTCGGTTACATTACTATTATAGGGGATCACCTGATCATGATCGTATTTTGTTCGGTGGCAGGGCGGGAGCAGCGGAAATCAGAGACCGTCGGAGAAGTGGGCGAATGCTCTACAAGCGGTTGCTACGAATTTTTCCATCGCTTGAAGGAACGAAAATAACCCATAGTTGGGGTGGTTTTATCGCCTATACGTTGGACCACATGCTTCATATGGCACAAGATGAGGATATTTTTTATGTTGCTGGTTTTTGCGGCTCAGGTGTAGTGAACGCTAATTACTTGGGGCACAAAACCGGCCTCAAGGTTTTAGGAAAAAAAAATGGAAATACCATATTTGACAGTGAGCACCCTTCACATCCGATCTATTCGGGCAACCCCTGGTTCTTGGCACCAATGGTGGCACTTAAAAACCTGCAGGATCGTTTCCGAATTTAGAGACTGAATTATAGAAACATCAAGCAGGTCTATTTACAAAGGGGAAAAGGCAGATTCCGGACTATAAGTTCTCCTAAAGCCCACGAACCAGAGCCACGATATTTGATTCGGGTATGATCAAGTATTCCAATCCTTCAAAGCGCTAGCCTCTCTGCCGGAAACGCGTCCTCCGACAAAGCACTCGGTCAGATTACCGCCTGCCAGGTACAAGAAACCCCAGATGCCGCCGCACTCGCCTGCTGCATAAAGACGGGGTATTGGTTCATTAAAAGCGTTGCAAACTTGATATTTCTCATTGTGTCGCGGGCCACCTTGAGTATTGGAAACGACCGGCCAAATTTCTCCGAGGTAAAATGGGGGGCGCTCGATCTTAAGACGCGTTTTGGGTGGGCGGCCAAATTTATCCTCTAAGCCACAATCGGTAGCTGAATTATACTCCTCAATAGTTTTTTTCAAATTTACGGGATCACAGCCGATAAAACCCGCTAATTCTTCGATTGTGTTGGCCTTTTTAAGGATCCCGTTTTGTACCTCTTTGAGGTTGTCTTCGCTCCACTCATACGGCTCTATTGTGCTGTCATTATATATGGTAGCACCGAAACGATAACGCTCGCGACCATCTTCATCCGCAATCATAAAGCAGGGGACATAAGGAAATTCCATTCTGCCAGTATCATACACATCAAGGGCCCGGTGACCCGTATCCTGAGTGTAGGGCTGATATTCATTCATAAAACGATTGCCCTTTTTGTCAGCTAGAATCCATGCCATAGGAATTTCAGCTTCTTTCTTTGTTGGAACCCAGTCGGGATGGCGTTTCATGCGAATTCCAAAGGGATAACTTGGGTCAGGATGTCGGAAACCATAAGTGCCGTGGTAATGCCACATGTGCCAAAGATCGGCCCCTACATCTGTTGCCATTTTGATTCCATCGCCAGTATTTCCTTGATGGGCGGCGGAGAGGACCGGATTTATTTGCCAATACTGACGTTGCATGTCCGGTGCCGCCTCAAGGCCGCCACAGGCAAGAATAACACCCTTTTTACACTTTATTGATTTTTGGCCGTCTGGCCCGTCAATCCATAGGCCTTTTACCTCATTGGTATTCTGAGTAATTAATCGTAGAGCGGGGGTGTTCAGACGAACTTCAATGCCACGCGAATTGACATTATCATGAACAACCTTGAATAGTTTAGTTCCATTACGATGGGATCGAGCGTGTGGGTACACTTTGATGACGTCAACACCTGGAATATCATCTACTTCGACAAACCTCATTTGATCAAATCCTGTAAAAGGATAGTTTGCTCCCCGTCCTTCTATAGTTATGGTGCGTGCATTATTCACTTTACAGAGTTCTTCCAGGTAGTCATCAAGTAGCATCATCTCATCTACAAATGCCTCAATGATATGTCGTGATGTTGTGCCGTCATTCGTTTCGTAGAGATGTTCAACAACCGGATCTCGTTCTAAAGCTAGTCTCACCCCACCCCCAGCACAAATCGAAATGCCGCCTGGCATTGGCATCTTTTCAATCAGAAGTGTTTTTGCCCCCCCGTCACATGCGGCAATGGCAGCAGCACCGCCGGCATAGCCAAAGCCAACGACTACGACGTCGAATTCCTCATCAAAGCTATCCACATATTGTGGTGGAATGTTTGTTGACGCCATTTTCGATCCTCCCAAATTCAGAAAAGAGTTGTTTTTGTGTATCAGGTTTTATTTGTCAGTCCGTTTGATTTGCCCACGGGTTGGTCAGAACGTCCCTAGAGTGCATATTAGTTGTTTTCAATTACACGATTACCCTATTTTAATGTTTCAAAGTTCATAGTGTCCAGAGGAGTACACTCTGTATCTTATTTGTTAGAGTAACATTTAAATCGAGCAAATTATGTTGTAAAATTTGAGGTAGCATAGGGTAGTAACTGTTTCTAGGATGCGAGGCCTAGTGGCCTACAGATACTTGCCTTCTCGACAGTCACATTCCATACTGCATTAAGGTAAGGAGGCTTACAGTTATGACAGAACCACTATACGTTTATTGGCAGCCAGGATGAACCAGTTGCCTGAGACTTAAAGAGTTTCTTACGGCCCGTGGGGTCGTCTACGAATCGGTAAATGTTCATGGCAATCCAGAAGGGATGGCTAGGCTCCAACGCATTGGTATAAAACGTATTCCTGCCATTTCGCGCGGCATGAGCTATGTTATGGGGCAAAAATTAAAAGACGTATGTGATTTCGTTGGAATTCCTCTTGGAGACATTCAAGAGTTTAGTGTAGATGAGCTGGCAGCCAAAATGGATATTATTTTGTTGGCAGCTATATCTTACATGGAAGAGATGAAGGACGAAGACCTGGAGCCTAAGCTCCCTAACCGGGATCGTAAAATTCGGCAACTTTGTTATCATATTTACCGAATTGTTGAAGCATTTTGCGAGCTTATGGATGGAGAAGCGGAAGAATATCACACGACTATTGCAGATATAGATCACCCTAAAGGCATCAATACAGGTGCTGATCTTGCAAATTATGGTCTCGCCGTGCTGAAGCGCTTTAAAGGCTGGCATTCGGCCTATTCAGGTGACGGTACCGAGCCTGCTAATGCTTATTGGGGTGACGTTACATTGAGGGAGCTTCTCGAACGGGTAACTTGGCACCCTGGGCAACACGTTCGGCAGCTTAAGATGTATCTAGAAAATAGAGGTAACCCGCCATCAAAACCTATTGATGAAAATGTATTCACCGGGTTGCCAATGCCGAAAAAAATCTGGGATGACGAACCAATGGGTGAGGATAACGAAACCATGCAAGCAGCACAGTAGGGAGCGCTAAAATAATGGTCTCGCAGAGATTTGGTGAGACTGCCTCCTAAATATCAAAATAAGTTGACTAATTTTAATTAGGCGTCGGCCTGACAAAATTTTGTTTAGATCCTAACCGGGAGTTTTTTATGAGCAACGTCGTAACACCTTCTGAGTTTCAGCAATCTAAAATTAAAGAATCTGTAACAGTTTCTCAACAGGTTGCAAAATTTGTTGAGGAATTCTCTCTTACGAACGTGCCAAAAGAGATCATTAATTTAGCAAAACTTCATGTTTTAGATAGTTTTGGTATCGCGCTTGCGTCATCCACGAAAGATTACGGTCACAAGGCAGCAAGCGCTGGGCTGGACCTTGGTGGAGAAGGAGACTTTCCTGTGGTTGGGCTTGCACATCGTTTGCCGCTTCGTGATGCGGTGATGGTAAATGGGGTATTAGTGCACGGGCTTGATTTTGATGATACTCATACAACCGGTGTTATTCATATTTCAGGGAGTACTGTGCCCACTGCATTTATTTTAGCGATGGCGAATGCAAAAACTGGTTACGAGGCATTGGAAGCATACTTGATAGGTGTTGAGACTGGATCACGCTTCGCAAAGGCGGCTGCTGGAGGTATTCATGCGAATGGTTTTCATACAACTGGAATAATAGGTGCGTATGGCTGTGCGATGGTTGCCGGCAAACTTTGCGATCTTACTGCTAGTCAACTAACTCATGCTCAGGGCCTTGTAGCGAGCTTTGGTGGACCCACTCGTGCTTATCATGCGAATGGTGCTTGGGCAAAGCGCATGCATACTGGGATTGCGGCGGTTAACGGCATTAATGCTGCTATGTGGGCGCGCCACGGTTTCACCGGACCGGAAACCATCTATGAATATGAGCAAGGTCTTTATGGATGCTACGCGCATGGGCAGGAGATTGACCTAGACGTTGTGACAAATGGGCTTGGAAATGAATGGGAATTATCAAATGTTGCTTACAAACCATATCCCGCATGTCATTGGTTACACGCATTTATAGAAACTGGTATAAAGCTTCGGCAAGAGCATGAGTTGAAGCCTGACCAAATTGAGTCAATAATTGTACTAGCACACCCCAATCAAACCGCAGTTTGTACTCCTGAAGAGTCCAAGCGTCGCCCCCAGAGTTCTTACCAGGCACAATTCAGTGTGCATTATGCGACGGCAGCTGCAATTTGCCGGGGGCAATTTACATTGGCTGAAATTGAGCCAGACGCTTTCGGTGATCCCGAGATACTTAGTCTCTGTGACAAAATCCATTATAACACAACGACTGATACCCTATATCCCGATTATTTCTCGGGTACCGTCGTCGTTCGAACAAAAGATGGGCGCGAGCTGAAACATGCTCAGGAGCACAATCTTGGTACGGACGAAAACCCTATCAGCGAAGACCAGGTACTTGATAAATTTATGAAAAATGCGACTAGTGCGGTTTCAACTAGTCGGGCTGAGGAGATTCGCTCCATTATTTTAAGCATTGAAGACCAAGCTGACCTTGATGAATTTGACTCAGTAATCAGCTTATCATAACGACTCATCAGTAGCGTCTGGAAACTCCGGGGCTATCCTTCGTGTCTGGACTGAGAATTTTATAGGTGCACTGGCCGGTAGCAAGCAATTTTTTTGTTTCTTTCTCTAAAACATCCACTTTAGTGAACTGTAGTTTTTCAGTGTTTTGGGTGCGTTTCCCTATAGCAATAATTGTTTCAACTTTACTATCATTAATGAAGCTAATATTCAGATTGACCGTCACTGAACGTCCGGGACCATCGGGAGACCAGTCACCACCAAGAAAGCCTGCGATATCTATCAGTGATGATAAAATTCCATCGTGAATAAAATTTTCTTGATCCCGATGCTCTGGTTTTACCTCAAGTTCCATCAAAACGTGTCCATCTCGCCACTCAACCACTTTGTAGTCGAGCACTTCGTGAAAAGTACCTCTGATGTCTTCGCGCTTATATATGGAGTTCAACATTCGTCTGATGTCTTTCCTTATTGATGAGAACGTGTAGGTGTTGCCTCTTAGCGTAGAAGTTTAAACACACCTTGGCCGTCGGCAATCACGATGCCGGTACCTGGAACGAAAATTTCTACGTTAGAAAATAACGTGCCTTTGGTTGCATGGGCACGGACGCCTCGTACATGCACTAAGCCGGCGCTTGTCCCTGAAATGAAGTTTATATTGAGGTTGATTGTCTTTGTTCTGCGTTCTCCCTTGGATGTCCAGTTTCCTGCCATTTTGCCAGCAACGTTTATAAGAGATGCTATTACTCCGCCATGTATGGACCGTCCTCTATTTCGGTGCTTTTTCTGAATAGGAATTGCTAACAGAGAATGTCCATCAATCCACTCAAGCACTTCGTAGCCAAGGACTTGATTGTAATTTGTAATGATTTTATTTCGATGTTCAGTTGTTTTAGTCATAGTACCAAAACACATCGCGTGAATTGCCGACTGCGTCAAGTCAATCTCTAGACATGTTTGACTGTGCGCAGTAACTAGAGGCATCGAAAGCAAGGGAGGGTTTTATGCCCAATATTTCAAGAGACGATGCACGTCGCGTTTTCTGGTTTAATGACAATAAGACACCAAACGTGTACGACGCTTTATCAAAGGTAGATGCCGTAAAGGCATATAAGCTTTATTTTGATACTCCTCCGGATGAAAATTGGAAAATAATGGAGACATGTCATGCCTACTGCATTACAGCAGCTCGTGACGAGGTACTTGATCAATACAAAGGTCATGGAGAGCTACTCGATCGGTGTACAAAACTATTAGTTCTGTCATCTTCTGGCGCTGGTTATGACCCTATTGATGTGGCAGCCTGTACCGACCGCGGTGTTTTGGTCGTTAATCAAGCTGGTGCCAATGCGGAGGCTGTTGCTGAGCATGCCGTTGGGATGATGCTGTCTCTTGCCAAAAATATTCCGCAAACCGACAAGTCGCTTCGTAGCGAGCGAGGTGTAGATCGTGAAACATTCAAAGGCTGGAATATGGAGGGCAAAACCGTTGGCATCGTAGGACTTGGCAATACCGGAAGTAGGGTGGCGCGCATATGTAAGAACGGTCTTAATATGCGTATTCTCGCTTACGACCCTTATATTACAACAGCTGCCTTTAAAGGGCACGGGGCTATCGAAACGGAGCTTGAGGAGTTACTAGCACAGTCAGATTTTATCTCAATAAATTGCCCTTTTAATTCTGAAACAAAAGATCTTATAAGCCGTGCTGAGTTGGCATTAATGCAACCCTCTGCGTTTCTTGTAAATTGCGCCCGTGGTGGTATTGCCAATGAGGCTGCAATGATAGAAGCATTAGAGGACAACCAAATTCGCGGTATAGGGCTTGACGTGTGGGATCAAGAGCCGCCTCCATTGGATCATCCGCTCCTCCAGTTTGATAATCTTATTGCCACTTATCACACAGCTGGTGTTACTTTTGAGTCTCGAGAAAATATGGCTTTTTGGAATGCTGACCAGGTCGTAAAGATCCTTAGCGGCGAGAAACCAGAACGCTTAATAAATCCTGAGGCATGGGATAAATTTTGTGACCGGTACGAATTATTATTTGGTGTACGACCTTGCGATTAACGAGAATGTATTGATCAATTTGATTATCTGGAGTTTTTTTTCTATTTATAGCCCAATGCTTATTTGTTTTGAGTTAAGGAGTGTTTTTAATGGCCAATATCATTAGATCCGATGTCGACGTTGTTGTGGTAGGGGCGGGTAATGCGGCCTGTGCATCGGCAGCGTCGGCGGTAGAAAATGGTTCCAGTGTGGTGATGATTGAGACTGCTCCGGAGGACATGCGAGGGGGAAATTCTGCTTTCACCGGCGGCGCCTTTCGTTTTTCGCATAATGGCGTGGATGATTTAATGGATTTATGTCCTAGTCTCGCGGATGAAGATCTTGAAAACATAGATTTCGGCACATACACGCACGAACAGTACTATGACGATATCTTCCGCATGACACAGTATCGGGCTGACGGTGACATGTGTGAAATTTTAGTTACAAATTCTTACGAGACAGCCAAGTGGATGACCACTTATGGCGTAGACCTTATACCTGCTATGGGACGCCAGGCTTTTAAGGTAGATGGAAAATTTCGGTTTTGGGGGGGGTTAGCTTTACGCATCAATGGTGGCGGCGAACAATTAGTGAAAAATTGGCACGAACAAATGAGTAAGATTGGTGTCGATGTATTATATGAGTGCACAGCGATAGGGCTGCTCCATGACGAGGGTAAGGGCGTCCACGGTGTGCGTGTTCGTTATCAGGGGCAAGAACATGATATTGCAGCAAAGTCGGTTATTTTGGCATGTGGTAGTTTCGAGAGTAACGCAGAAATGAGAGCCCGCTATCTTGGGCCAGGATGGGATTTAGCAAAGGTTCGAGGCACAGCTTACAACAATGGAGCGGGACTTCAGATGGCACTTGATCTGGGAGCCATGCCTTATGGTCATTTTTCAGGTGCCCACGCAGTGGCATGGGATCTTAACGCACCTCCTTACGGGGATATAACTATTGGGGACCAATTTCAGAAACATAACGTACCTTTTGCCGTAGTGCTCAATTCGAAGGGCGAACGCTTTCGTGATGAAGGAGAAGATTTCCACTCTTACGTTTATGCACGTTACGGTGGTGAAATACTGAAGCAACCCGGAATGTGTGCGTTCCAAATCTTTGATGCCAAAGTACAGCATCTTCTCCGCTCAGAATACCGTTGTCGATTCTTAACCAAATATTCTGCTGATACCATTGAGGAACTAGCAGGTAAGATAGAAGGAATGGACGCAGCTCGAATGATCAAAACGATTGAAGAATTCAACGCAGCATGCCGTACGGATATTCCTTTTGATCCAAACGTTCATGATGGCAGATGTACCGAGGGGCTTCCTATCAACAAAAGTAACTGGGCTAATCCGATAGATGAACCGCCTTTTGACGCTTATGCTGTCACTGCGGGTGTTACATTTACTTTTGGTGGTGTTAAGGTTTCCAGCCGAACAGAGGTCGAGAGGGCTGACGGTTCTGCAATAAAAGGTTTATACGCAGCTGGTGAAATGGTCGGAGGACTATATTTTCATGGGTATGCATCCGGCACGGGATTGATGGCCGGGGCCACATTCGGACGCATCGCTGGTCGTGAGGCTGCTGTGCATGCAGGCACGTCAAATTAGTGTAAACATTTATAGTTGGGTGATTTGACGGTCTTGCCATGCTAATGCAACGCTTTCACATTTAGGCGTAATTATTGTTTTCCCTTGTTCTCGGGGTCGGTTACGCTTCAGCGTATTGTATAGCACTCCCCGTTTCCAAAAAATCTTCGATTTCATTTGTACTATAGCCATACTCAGAAAGTATTTGCTTAGAATGTTCTCCAAGATGTGGCGCATGAGCCTGAATTCCGTCTGTGAATGGTGGGTGGCCTGGTATGGTCGCCATAGGAATATTGCCAAGAGATTCATGGTTGACCCAATTAATATAATCAGAAGCCTTTGTTTGGGGGTGGTTAAGAAAATCATCAAACGTAGCAGTGGGACTGTTAATTATATCAAGTTTGTCGAGTTCTTTTGTCCAGTAGGCATTTGATTTAGTGATTGTTGCTTCGGAGATGATCGCGGTCAATTCATCCACATTTGCTATTCGTTTATCCCACTCATTGAAACGGGGGTCCTGCTCTAACTCGGGCTTCCCTATAAGTTGGCATAAAGCGTGAAATTTATCCGGCTCTCTCGCACTTAAGTTTATTGAACCATCGTTGGTGGGAAAGGT
>MDTD01122694.1_pt1 | contig 27949 bp, 22 predicted proteins | sample 811221 | NCBI WGS metagenome assembly MDTD01 (sample SAMN05326646, study PRJNA326480) | marine metagenome | isolation source: seawater | place: Pacific Ocean: South West | collected 2011 | reverse complement strand
GTAATAAACAGCGTTACAGGCTTTCATTATGCCCGCGATTCCGGCGGCTGCTTTCAAGTGCCCAATTTGACTCTTGACTGAGCCAACTGCGATATGGTCGCCGCCGTCTAAGCCCTTCCAAAGCAAGGAAAGAGTAGACAATTCTGTTGCATCGCCAACCTTGGTTGAAGTTCCATGCGCTTCAACAAGTTCTACGGTTGAAGGATCGTAACCAGCCTGAGCGTATGCCCGACTGACCGCTTGAACCTGTCCTCTTTGACTAGGCGCAGTAATTCCCTTTCCTCTTCCATCTGATGAACCTCCTACGCCTCTGATTACCGCTTTGATATCGTCGCCATCACCAATTGCATCCGATAAGCGCTTTAGCAGTAGAACGCCCGCTCCTTCGCCCATAACGAAGCCATTTGCTCGAGCATCGAACGGTGTAGAGTGTGAAGGTGAAAGGGCCCCAATTGCACTAAACTTAGCATAGGTTGGAGCTTCCATACAGCGGTCGGTTGCTCCAGCAAGCATAGTATCGACTTGCCTAGTTTGCAATAATCTACAGGCATCCAGTAAAGCAGCCATTGATGATGCACATGCTGCATCAGTAGAGTAATTTGGACCTTGCAGGTCGAGAAGGTTGGCAACTCTTCCACTTACGACATTGGCCAATTCTCCTGGCATTGTGTCTTCATCTATGCGAGGTGTGCCCTCACACATTTTCTCAACCATAGCGTCGGCTTGTTCTGGTGTCGCTCCGTTGTCGATTGCGATTTGACGCATTTCTGCGCTGTAGACTCTGATATTGGATTCAGAACGATTTTCTCCACCCAGTGCATTAGCGAAAATTACGCCAGTACGCGCTCTGTCTAGCGTTTTCCCTCCTTCCCCATAACCTGCGTTATCGATTGCATCTGCTGAGACAGTTACCGCCCAAAGTTGGCAGGGGTCGATTTGGGGGAGAGTACCTGGAGGCTGTCTCCATCTTCTCCAATCGAACTCATACCCTTCGACAAAGCCTCCAATTTTCGAGTATGTCTTGCCTTCAGTTACATTTCCGGGGGCACCATTCTCCCAGTAAATGTCTGGATCCCAACGGTCCTTTGATACCTCTTTAATCGAGACATGTGCGTCGATTATGTTCTGCCAAAATTCCTCAATAGAGGTTGCATCAGGCATTAATGCGGCCATACCGATTACCGCAATCGGTTCGAAAGGTGCTTGGTTCAAACCATCAACTTGCTTTCCGTCCGCTGTAGTAACCGACATGAAATCACTCACCCATTATACTCGATGGTACCATCGTAATCGAATACCCTGCATCAACATGGATACACTGTCCAGTGACGCCTGAGGAAAGAGGACTTGCAAGCCAAGTCGTGCACCCTGCAACGTCTGATTGTGTGACATTGCGACGCAGTGGAGAATTTGCTGCGACGTGGTCCAAGATATTGTCAAAGCCGGGAATACCGCTAGCTGCGATTGTTCTTATTGGGCCGCTAGAAATCGAATTTACTCGGTGTCCTTCTGGCCCGAGGTGGCAAGCCAATTCTCTTGTCCAACACTCTAGGGCCGCTTTTGCCATACTCATAATTCCATAAGATGGAACGTGCCTAGTTGATGCAGCGTAAGTTAGCGTGATTGTCGAGGACCCAGGATTAAGGTATGGCAATGCGAACTTCAGACAACGCTGAAGTGAGTTCGCAGATATGGTATATGCAGTGTTGATGCTTTCGTCATCGACAAACAAAATCGGCCTATCGAAACATTCTCTCGGTGCAAATCCAATTGCATGAATCATGATGTCTGCTTTCAGACCAGGATTTTCCTTACTGAATGCATCGAAGAATTCCTTCGTGTCTGCATCTGATGCAACATCTAGAGGATAGAATCCTGCAATTGCAGGAAGTTTGTCTTTGAGTTGGAAAACTCTTGACATGAATCTCTTCTGATAACCGAGGTATAGTGTCACCCCAGCCTCTGCGAGACTCTTACAAATCGCCCATGCGATTGAGTCTTCGCTCGCCACTCCAAAAACAAATGCAACTTTACCTTGTAAACCAAGCATCTTTGGCACCTACCCTTAGGGTAGGTGTCACCCTTGCCATTACGCCTATGACTGTTTTCATCAAAAAACAGGGTACAGAGCCTATTGGGCAGGTATTTGTGATTTTTCGATTTGCGGCTTAAAGATCCTCAAAATCAAAATCATCATCTAAATCATCCAAGTCATCGAAATCTAGGTCGTCATCAAACTCTTCAGCGATTTGCTCCTCGGAGATTCCCGCTTTCTTCCTAGCCTTGCGACCTGATTTGTTTGCCTTCCTTTCAGCCTTGGCAACCCTCTTTGCTTCCTTCGCTGCAATTTTCTGCTTTCCAGCTTTCTTGGTAAGCCTTGAAATGATTACAAGAAGGAAGATTACGGCAATCAATCCACCTACACCCATTGCAATTATTGCAACGCTGTCTTCGCTCATGGAACCGATATCGTCGAGGCCAATTGAGCCCCCGCCGCCACTTGATGCTGCAACATTGACTCTGATTGAGACCTCGCTAGGCTCTGCATCAAGGTCCAGACTTGAGAAAGCTCTGAGGTCGACCTGAACTGAGATTTCGCTTGAAGCCTCGTCAGGTGCTTGCAAAATGATGTCCCCTTGGTCAGAGGATGAGCCCGGGTTTACTGTTGCTCTAAAGAAAGGATCTGAGACAAATTTGAAACCTGCATCTTCCAATTCCTGAAGGTTAACAATTTGAACTTCTAAGTTGTCGATTCTGTTTCCATCATTAAAGATTGTAAATTGAATTGCTGCCTCTTCGCCAACCTCGATATTTCTGGCAGATGGGTTTGAGACTTCCAAGTCCATTCTAGAGTATGGCAATGAGTTCACAGTACCTGCAATTTGGCCGGTTGAATTCATCTGACCCCATGGAACCATCACCGGCTCCATGCCCCAACTTGTAACACGACCTGTGATTGTGAAATCCTCGGTGGTTACAGCGATTCGAGGTGATGCTGCGAAGACTGCACTGAATGGCATTTCTTCACCTGCAGCGACTTGTTCAAATGAATCGTCTGAAAGTGTTAATGAGAAGTCGTTTCCTTCTACATCACTCTCCAGGCTGATATCTTGAGCAAAGGAACCAGTGTTTTTCACAGTGCATGAAACAGATACCGGTTGATTTTGTTCAGGATGGACATTGATGTTGATTGTAGACTGGTCGCAGTCAATCTCAATACCTATAGGCGCACCCTGCGCTTCAACGTTGGTTGGAACTAGTAAAAACAACATTAGAACAGAGATGAATAACGCTCTTTTCATGTTTCCACCACTCTTTGCGATAATGAACAAGGTCATGAAGTCTTGGTTAAATCGAACCATATATTCTCTCAGGTAAGTCAACGTGTGTGTTGTACAGGACTTCCTCGTCCAATCCTGCCTCAAGAAGTTGTCTTGTCCGCTTCGGCACGGTTTTAGGACCGAGAACTGCACCTGGTCTTCTTGGGTCATCCATATAGTCGGTTTCGAGCATGAAACCGTGCGATGAAGACTCAAAAGTACTCATTAATTCCTCGATTGAACCACTACCTGCTAGAACGCTGGGAGTTAATCCGTGCGTGTATGATTCGTCCACTCGTGGCGGCGCATAGTGCCTGACCAATTTTTCTCTTGCCAAACCTGCTCTGTCAGCCATTTGTGCTAACTCACCATACGTTAGGTCTGACTCCCCTTCGACGTGAAGTTGCAGTGGGATGTTTTCCCTTGCTGCTAACTCCATGGTTTCTTGTAGCAATATGTTTGAGCGGTTCCAAATTTCATCTGATACTGGCCAATGAGGCCTACCAACTTCTCCAATTCCATGAGCTAAACCCTCGTGGACAAAATGCAATGCAGTCTCTATGCTATCCCAATAATTCTCTTCGGCCCTATCTCCAAGCGACTCAAATTGATGAGCAAATGCAGCAGGATGTGGCCCTAAAATTACTCTGACTCCAAGTCCTAAATCTCGCACTTCTTGCGCCATAGCAATAGTGTCTGCGTAAGTATCTGAATGACCTTGTCTTGTTACCGGAGGTGAAGCGAAATCTGGACAGTGAACCAATACTAGATGGGTTCCACCAACCCGTTGGAAGTCTCTTGCTGCATCCAAGAAACGACCGTCTCTGTTTAGATGAAAATGGTCGTCTAGGATTGGCCCTTTCCAATCCATGCCATCACACCTTGAACGATTTTTTGTCTGCGAACTTAGATTTCCAATGTACTGCAGACATTGCTACCATGTTCGGGTGTCTAGCATTTAGAGCAACGGTTCTTCCAGTAGGCCAAATCAGTAGCTCCAAATCGTGCCTCGTGTCGTTTAACCTTAGGCATCCAAGTCTTTCATCAATAGATGAAGTGCCACTTCCCAGGTTCATCCTTACATTTTCTATTGGAATAGGCTCTCCAAAGTCGAATGATGCTACAATAGGACCGAGTTCGGTCACAAGCCCCGAATCATCTCTACCCATTCTAAGGAGCATTTCTTTGGCAGCAGCACGTGCAGCCTCAATTCGATGAGTTCCATGAACAACGATTCTTCCTTCGGAATCAATAATCAGTGTTGCGCGCGGCCTGTCTAGCATCTTAATTATGACATCACCGTTAACCACTCCACCTAGTCTTTCGACGGCTTCCTCTAGGTCTACTCTGGGTGTTGGAGTGAATCTTGCGAGCAAGTTCTCTACACGAACCTCGATGTTATTTGCACCAGCCATAATCACTCCTCCTCTTGATGCGATGAAGCGCCAAGCAATGAACTCTCTGCATCAGGTAACGCTTTCAAAGCGGATAACATAGATGCCCTCCATGCCTGTTGAATAGGTACAAGCAGAACCGCATCGTCCCCATGTACATCTCTAAGACTCGATAAAGCACCACGTAGTCGTGAAGCGAATCTGAGATCCTTTTGTTGATTCAATTCCTCAACTGAATTTTCTCGGTTCAATGTCCACCAAGTTGCTGCAAGAGCACTCGCTGCTTGTAGGCCGTCAGGCTCTCTAGATGGTTGCTCTACCACGTGCTTTCGCATGCGCTTGATTCCTTTTCTCCATCGCCTTGATGTGAAAATTATCTTTGCTAATTTTAGTGGCCTAGTCATCGCTTTAGCTTCTTTACCCAAGAACTCTGCCCATTCTTCGTCATCCATATCAGGTTCGATGAAGTATATTGGGCGATCGTGGTTAACCGCTGCTTTGTGAAGCCTTCTTGGTTCCGGGTCTGGAAATCTTCCTACTTGTAATCCTTCAACGCCGTAGGCGAGCATTTCGAGATAAAGTCCATCCAAACCTCCGTTGAGAATTGCGCTGTCCAAATTGATTCCAGAGTCTTCAGCCTCTGCTTTTTCTTCTTCAGCCCAAACATCTACTTCCTCGCTGGAGCCCATAATTCCCAGACCGTGCCAATTTAGGCGTGGCCTCATTGCATTAGGCAAAACCACAGTTGGTAAGACACCGTGCAGCACAATCGTGCCGCCTTCGGGGTCCTTCCAGTGGATATCGTCCCAGTCAAGATTCATAGTGAATCACTGATTGTTGTTTACCCAATCTCTCAGGCTATCGATATCCCAACCTTGGTCAAAGTAACCTTGGATGGTTGCTTGGTCCCATTGCGGGAATTCAGCCATAGCTGCAGCCATGGTTGGATCAACGCTTGCTGCCGGCGGCCCAGCGGATGGAGGTCCTGCTCTTGGCAGGTCAACTACCGCTTTGTCGACCTCTTCCTCGTACTCGTATTCATACTCGTAAGTGCCGTCAGAGGAACCTCTTCTAGCGAGTACAACGACTACCAGCAGAAGTATCAGAATAAGAGTGCTTAATCCAATAACTATCAGCATACCAGAGCCGGACAAGAATCCGCCATCGTCAGATGCTTCAGCCACGTTGAATGATTTGGAGAATTCTGAGCCGTTCCACAAAGGCATGTTTGATTCTGCATCTACTATGATGAAGTACATACCACTGGTTGGATTTCCAAATACCTCAAGGTCTGTAACGAAGATATTCTCCGTTGTACCCATTGCGATTTCATCGGTCGTGAAGGTTAACTCAGTTGTTGGGAATCCACCATCCTTAACCGACTGAATCTCAAGAGTGATGTTACCATCTTTGGTTCCATCATTCTTCAGAGTGATTTCTAACTCTGGCGTATCTCCGACTTCTGGGCTCTTTGGTGTCATTCTAACGTCTATGACCTTGAATGATGCTTCTTCGTAAACGAGTCTGTATTCAGAGTTGTGAATTGGGTCGCTAGAATAAATTCCGCTTACTCCCTCAATACCATCTAATCCGACAGTAGGACCGCCTGCTTCAATTTCCCATCCAGCAGAGTCTCTACCCTCAATCCACAACACGATGTCGATTCCAGTAAGTTGGGACTGAGTTGGGCTGATAGGGTCAGGCCACAGATCTACACAGTTTGCGCTAACTAGGTAGTCTCCACCCTGGATCTTCAAATCGAGTGGAGCTGATAGTGGGTTTATGCCGAACTTCTGACCATATACCGGCCAAGTCTGATTGGTGTCAGCATCTACGTAATATGACCACATTAGGTTGACTTCACCAGCAATTAGTGCTGCATTCTCTTCGATAACTGCCTCTACGCTCACACAGTTAAGGGCAGAAGATGGCATAGTGTTGCCAAAGACTTCTCCGTTCAATCCAGAACTTGCTTCCCATGAATCATCATCGATTTCTGGTTGGCTTGCGTCGACCTTAATCTTGAACGAGCCACAACCATTTGCACTATTTCCATCACAGATTTGTGCGGTTGTGTCTGTTGCACCATCAGGTAGGTTCACAAGCCTAAATGTGTAGGTATACTCGTTGTTTATTGGTGGAGCTGTGATGTTAATCGCAAACGCTCCTCCATCGATAGTATGTAGGGTTGGTCCATCTGTCTTTGAGCCATCTGCACCACCAGCTGGGTATGCGAAGTATCCCTTACTACCATCCATCATTGCTTCTTGACGTGTAATTTCAACAGTAAATTCACCTTCAGGCAGAACATACACTCCGAAGTTAATTCCGTCAACATAGGCGTATTGTCCCTCCATCAGAATTGTATCACTTGGGAAGACGAATGCGACTTCAACATCTTGCGAATATGGGTAATCCATATCTGTGAATGAAGGAGTAATTCCGTTTCTGAAATCGAGTTGGATTCCATCACTGTATACCCAGCGCTGCTTGTGTCTGCCACCGCTTTCACTCATCAGGGACGGGTCTCTGTCCATATCCTTGATTCTGAGTTGTGGAATCATGGTCCCTCCACCGATTCCTATAATGTCCCAGTTCATTCTGATTGGTAAGTCTAGATAGAACTCGTCTTCGAATGGATCAATCAAACGACCGCCATCCATTCTGAGGACCTGTGGACCATCGCTGTCATCGCCTGCTTCAATGATTTCAATGTCATCAGATTCAGTCCATGCTGTTTCGTTTCTTGGCGAGTAGTAAACAACCATGTCATCTGGACCTAGGTCGATTTGGAAATAGTTGATATCTCTCCATCCGTTTTCATCTGTAGCTTCCACGATTAGATGGTACTGGTTACCAGCGTACATTGTCATGTTCCAAGGTCCTTGGTAGAAAGGTGCACCTTCGCTTGGATTGTGAAGGCGATTTCTATCTGAATCTTCAATGAAGAAATTTCTGATGTTTGGAGTCTTTGCATCCATTGAAACATATGTGACCAAATCATTGTCGAAGCCTGCCATTCCACCATCGATTGGGTTTCCACCGATGTCGGTTCCCTCAACATAGATGCTTACCTTGCCTGGTGGATCTTGTCCCTTGTTTGCGTCATCGCTGAAGGTTCCAGTGTAATTTGCAGTAGGTAGGTTACCATCGCTGTACAGTGTCAAAATTGCATACTCATCTGGGTCTGCGATTCCGTCCATGTCAGCATCGTGGTCATACTCGACCCAGTAGTACATGTCTAGACTTGTTGGAGGCTCAGGTATGTCCTGAGCAAGAACTCTAACCTTCTGCTGAGCGTTTGGAAGAACCCACGTGTCGTCGACTAGGTTTCTCCAATTCGACCAAATCGACTGGTCGAAGTTAGATGCCTTCAGAACAGAGATATTGATTAGCGTAGGAGAGTAAGTGTCGATTGATAGATTGAAAGGAATCGCACAATCAGAATCTGCAACTATTGGTGCAGGAGGACACAAAGTATCTCCGCCTTCATATCCGTCAATCATGAAGCGATATGTTGCTTGACCTGCTGCTGTTGAGCCAAGGTCGACATCCCAGTCAAAGTTGCCCCCAATCACGCCAGATTTGTTCGAAATTTCAATCCATTCTGATACAACTGTACCGTTTACAGTTTGCACGTCCCAGCGCTGTAGAGACAAATTGTAGGCTGTTGGATCTGGAGCAACATCCAGTCCTTCAAGTCTGATACTTCCCATCAGGTTGATATTTTGGTTTGATGTTGCTGCAGTCAAATCTTGTAAGTCACCTGCATCATTTCTCAACTCAAATGCGGAAATCAAAGCATCGTTTTCAATAGCATTTCCATTTGCTGGAGCGAGAACAACTGCGCCCGGCAAACCGTTAACTCCGTTGTCCGCAATCAAATTTGCATACATTCTCAGTTCAGCAGTATCTTCCCATGCAGTGTTCACTCTGAATCTCCAGGTAACATGCATTTCGTCTCCAACCTCGGTGTAGGAAGAGGATTCCATTGTAACTAAGTTGTCTGGATCATACGCTTCATTGAATAGTGAAAGTTCTGAGAAAGACAACTCGACTAAACCACTGGATGATTCCATCCTCAGCCTTGCCTCTGCAAATGCCGCATTTGTAGAGGAGTCAATGCTGTGAACTGACTTAACTTCGATAATGTCACCATTAGGGTAAAGACCGGTTGGGTTACCGGTGATGGAAATAGAAGAATCATATCCGGATGCAGTGGTAATTGCGAGGTCAGAAAGCATAACTGCTCCTCCCGAGCCACCACTAAGTGCAATTGGTACAGCAACTTGTGCACCACTACCCAATGCAATACCCTGATTCAACTCTCTGTCGAAGTTTGCTGCAGCTCCGAGTGTTGTTTCCCATTCGTACACAATGTCGAGGTTTCCGACGCTTACATGTGTACCACTAGATGCATTTTGGTTTGAAACCTTGAACTGGAAAGTTGCCCATTCGTTACCATACGCATCAATGTATGATGCTTGTAGTAACGGGTTGTTCATGAGTGAATTAATTGCATCCTTGAATGCGATTCTTGGATACATTGTCTCGTGTGCCAGCAAGGACTGATTTGGCATAGTACCTAGAGCGACAACTTGACCGCTTGCCACAAGTGAAAGGTCGAATGCACCCGCTGTATTGTCGTATAGAATTACGTCTGCTAGGTTGATTTCCGAACCAATTGGTAACATGAACCCAGCACCTGTCGCTTCACCGTTGATATTCAGAGTTAGCGTTGAACTGTCCATGCCATAGTTGACACCATCTACCGCTCCTGCCCAGAAGGTTGTTTGGCGCCCGAATGCACCGAATGCTGGTTCATTCATTCCCCACTCAACATCGCCATCGTTAGCAATATCGATTTCAACTCCTGTGGAACTGTGACCGAATTCTAGATCAAACCACAACTCTGACATATCACATGGATTCTCGTAGAACAAAATTGACGAGAAGCCGAATATTGGGCTATCAGGCACCCACTTTTGTCCAACGGTTACGTTTTGGATTGTCTCGTCTCGAAGAGTCAACTCGATTGTTGCGGTCTCTGCACAATTGTCTATTACCACCGGTGTAACTGCAACTATTGGCTGAGAGAACTTAGTTCTTGGAATAGGCGGGTTGAAAGAGTAATCCAAAACTGATGGCTCGTATATTATTGGTTCAGCACCTCCTTGAGAATACCAAACACCGTCAATTATGGATGGACTGCTGATAATGTTAGTATCATTGAGACCGGTTCCGATTCTGGTTCCGATTGTGATACCATGCAGAACTGCAGTGGACAGCTTGTACTGCCCGGTGTCGAAATCAAATCGCAAGTCGATTACAGGATATTCAGAGGCATCGATGCCCCACAGTTCGATAATTGGCCCTTCAAGGTTGGTTACTTGATTTCCGTCTCTATCCATGACAACTTCAGTTGTTCCGCCTCTCAGAGCAGTAACCGTTAGAGAGTTGGTTGGCGTAGTTTCTTGTTCTAATGTTAGGACACCATATCCATCAGGGAAACCCGGATTTGGATTCTGCTTTGGAGTGAATCCCTTCACTGTCATCCATCCGGACTGAGGAAGTGGGTTACCCATTCGGAAATCATCGATAAACCAACCTGGCATTGTTGAGTTTTCAGGGGCACCTGTTCCAGAATTGTGCTTCATTACGAACTTCATTTGGACATATTTTCCTGCGTGAGCTTGTAGGTTTACTGCCATGTCTGCCCAACCGTCAGGGTTTAGAGTCGGGTGAGTTGATTCTCCACCTAGAGCATAATCATTACCTGATAGCGCATCGCAAGATTGAATCTTACCATTTCCGAATCCGATTGGATACAAGCCATTCACATAACCTACTCCGGAAGAATTAGCAATGTCGAAAGGTACGTAACTCCATGAAGACAACTGGTCTACAGGTGGGAAATTACTAGGTGATGATGAGTTTCTAACCATCATGTAGCCACAGTCGTGGTAGGTGTTAGTTGGGTTCGTACCAGGGTTGGTTTGTGTCCAATGCATGCCGTGCCAACTAGAGAAACGAGCAATGAAAGCACCTGGGTCGACTTCCATAGCAGGGGTTACCAAACTCGTTGAGTAAGCCCCATTGTCGTCGGTTGTGTAATCATTATCGAAATCGTACATGTTTGTGCCCCAACACTCGTTACCAGTGTTACAATTGTCATTGAGAACTGATCCGTCCCCTAGAGTTCCATGTTCCCAACCAGGAGATGTCATCAGTGGAGGAGAGGTTGCATCACTGAATCCACCGTTTGTTCTTTCAAAATCTGTGGAGTAGCCACCACTAACTAGACTCACAGTGTCTTCTGTGTAAGTGAAATCGCTTTGTGTAGAGAATTCAGTTTGTTGGTTATTGTAGAATGGATCCCAAACGTATTGTGCGCTGTCAGAGTTGATTGTTGTGTAGGTTTCATGGGTAGCCATGTCGGTTGAAATCTTCACACTAGCACTTGTCACAGTGTCACCTGATGGAAGATTTACTGTTCCGTCTACTATGTTTGTATAATCTGGACCGTCTCTGACTTCGACAGTTACCTCACTTTCTCCACCACTGAATGTGCTAACATTTGCTGCTCCAGCCATGGGTGAAATAATCATCAAAACTGAGAATACCAAAGCGGTAATTGCACTCTTATTGTCTTTCATTGGGCTACCCTCTTTGCCTACGGAGGCAAGTTCGGCATAAAAGACCGACGGGAGTGTGAGCAAACGGGTTCCCCCCTTTAGGGGGGGACCCGAATGGTTCACAAATTTACAACTCTTAATTGTGAATAACAATCCTTAGCAAGGTGCTGCAAGCCACCCACCCTCTCTTCAGACCTCTCGAGCCACTCTTTGTTTGCTACGGTCGTTGGCTTACTTGGACCAAGGGCGTCGCAAATTTCAGGACCTTCACTAATCTCTAAGGTCCCAATATTCCTTGCCATCGTCATTATATCCACTTTATCGAATGCTAATAGTGGTCGAAGAGGTATGAGGTCTGATGCTATCTCAATCCCACCAAGGTTACCCAAAGTTTGGCTGGATACTTGCCCTAGATTTTCACCCGTGAGCAAATGTGTTGCTTCTATTTCGTGACCTCTGATAGTTGCTATGGAACTGAACAGTCTCTTCATGTGTATGAAATATTCAGTGTGATTCCACTTTTCAGTGAACAATGCTAACTTTTCAGCAACAGGTACAACCACTAACTCTCTTGACAAATTTTCACGGGCTGCATCTCCAAGCGATCCTTCAAAATCTAGCAAATATCGAAGTAGGTCAATCGTTTTCTGTTCAGGGCCTGGACCAGTGATGGGTTCTTGCGATGCATGAACTGGATATATTTTCCAACCTTTCATCAACATGCGAGCAACCGCAACAGGAGAATCGATTCCACCGCTAACAAGTGCGACGCATACTCCCGACATGATTACCTCGTGAAATCGGCAACACATCAATTCATAGGATAGGATGGGTATATTGCACATGGATTGAAGATGGGTAGGTATGTAGGAGTATACATGGAACCCTTCAGTACTGAACCTGTGACCCTTATCGAAGAGGTATTTCCTCAAGACACAAATGCCTACAACACATTGTTTGGAGGTAGATTGCTGTCCCTTATGGACAAGGCCGCAGGTATTGTGTGCGCTAAATTCGCACACAGAGAATTCGTAACAATATCAATCGATACGCTGGAATTCAAGGCTCCAGCAAGACAGGGAGATTTGATTGAAGTAACCGCAAAAATCGTTTTCACCTCAAACAGGACTGCGTGTGCAAGAGTCACAGCATGGGCAATGAACAAATCTGATTGGTCCAAGACAGAAATTTGTGATGGTTACTTTTTCATGGTTGCAATAGATTCAATGATGCGCCCGATACCTATACCACAATTCACTCCAGTTTCTGATGAAGAAAAGGAAGATTGGATTGCAGCTAAGGCTATTAGGGATCACATGATTTCTCAGAAGAAGAAGAAGTGATTCAATCGTCAATTCTTGGAATTGATTCGACGTTTTCAGACCTCTTCTTTTCCGTGCTTACACAATCTGAGAAACTTGTTGGAATATCAGGCTTAGGAGCGATGTGCGACAACATGTGGTCCAGTTGTTCATCGCTAACGCTGCCACCATTGCTCTTTGCGAGATTTTGAATCGATTCTGCTACCTGGGACTGACGACTGCTCTCAGACTGTAATCTAAGTGAATCTGTGGTTCTGGAGCGACCACGGAAAATTCGCTTTGAAATTCTGCTCGCTCTACCTAAGGTCGGACTAACTAACTCAGCGATTACAGAACGGCCGCGTAATGATGCAGTGGTTGACTTTCTCACCCGCAATCGGTTTGTTTTGGGTTTAGCAACCAATTTACTCATCTTTGGATAGCGCTCCCTCGGACTTTCAATCTCCTCAGGGATAATCTCTGCTTCAAGAGGGACATCTCTCCTTGCGGATGCGACAAGAGATGGGAATTCCTCTTTCTCTTCAGCAGGTTGGAGTGGTGTGTCCGGAGATGAGAACATGTCAGGTGTTGAGTGCGGCACGTGTGCGCCATTAGCTCCAACGAAGGAAGGAAGGAATTCGCTTGGAAGAGGAGTTGGTTGTGGTTGCGTTTGTTGGTTGAAAGAGTGCGTTTGCCCATTTTGATTCAACATTCCATATGATGGCATCCCGGTAGGGGTTGCTCGATGGACTTGGTTGTATACCGGTTGCTGTTGCGGCTCTTGCCACCCATTTTGCATCACTTGGTTTCTCTGAGTGAACAAGTTGGCTTTCGAGCGAGCGAGCAGACCTTCTGAAATCTGTGGATCTTCGATTACCTCTTCTTCCCACCCGGGTATATCCAAGTCGTTGATTACAGTGGCTGGACTTTCAAGTTCAGCATCAAGAATTTCTTCATCCATCTCCATTGTATCGATGAAGTGGTTTATCACTGCAGAAGGGAACAATTCAACCGGTTCAGGAATCGCTTCAAGTTCATCGCTATTGGCCGAGCGAGGATAGTCAGAATCGCTAACTATGTTATCTACACTCGCTTTTGCAGCCTCAATGGACATACCCTCCTGTAGTCTTTTTATCAGTGCGCAGAGCCTCATTATCGACAAGTCCGGACCGAACACAACGTGGCAGTCATCCGCATTTGTATCAATAATCAAAGTTGGCTGCTTAGTGAAATAGTGAGCTGCAGATAGTACAATTCCAGCAGCGCCAAGAAGTGCCTGAATCTTTCCTGTCACTCCTCGCCAAGCGACCCAAATGAGAATTAAACCAACAACTGCGAGCCACCCAGGCACAAGATTTGTGTCATGATGGTGAACTCTCTTAATCGCATTCAAACGAATGTCAAGAGCGTGTCCATTTCGAGACTCAAATGAGACCTGGTTCTCGTTTAAGGTCGCCCTGACCTTACCGCGAACTCCGCCCAGCGACAACGAGCGGAATTTTATCCCCACTCCATTGACACCGAGCCCCTCTGGCCTCGTGTCCATACGCATCCCGAACCAGCGAAGTGGAACCCGAGGTTATGAACCCACCGTTTTCCCCTCCTATGGAGGGGCCAATATTCGAGGTGTCTCATGATAGCCGAGACAACTTTGCACTTCCCATAATTCTAGGCTTAGAATCAAGTTGTGCTAACAGAACAACTGGAGGATTTTCCTTCCTGATGAATAATGGCGAATCCCAAGCAACTTCAAGGCCCGAGTCAATTGATTCTACCCTTCCAACAACAAATTGGAGGTCCACGCTGGCGTGTACGACATCACCAACAGCCAAAACTCTCTTTTGGAAAGGAGAAACGCTAAGTTCGATTGAGCTCTTTTCGTGCTTTTCAAGACATAGTGGAATTGAGATTCCCTTGTTCTTATCTTCGACTGCAGGATGAGTTACTAGTGAGCCGCCAGTTAGGTGCTCTTCCTTTGTGTTCCTCAATGCGATTCCAACACGGTCTCCAGCGACTGCTTGCTCGACGTCATCGTCCATGACCTGAAGACTCTTGACAGTGCCAGGACCTTCTGCCGGCAAAAGATGTAACTCATCGTGTACAGATACTGAACCGGATTGGACATACCCAATCGCTACTAAACCGATACCTTTCACATTGAAGTGTTGGTCGATTGGAACAACCAACGGCTCTTGCTTTGCGGACTCTAAATCGCCAGATATTTCATCCATCAAACCGTACAGTGCATCTCTAAGTTCGATACCGTCGGTGCTTCCTTGTTTCCAAGATGAAAGTCCTGCTTGAGCGACGAATGCTTTGATTTGGTCTTCATCTATCCATTCACCTTGAGGTGGATTGATCACGAATATTCCTTTGCTGATACCTGCTGATGCAAATCCAACCAATACCTCACCAAATGTAGCATCAATTGCACTAACTTCGATTAGTCCGACTCTTGCAGCGCAAAGGGAATTGAAGAATGGACGAATTCTTTCGGGCATTTTTGCCGGTCTAATTATAGACAGAATCCTAGGACCGTCTGCGCTTGATTCCTTGTGCACATATGTATGAACATCCCTTTGGTCAGTTGCTTTAGCTATCGCTTTAGCCAAATCGTCGCTCCCAATCATAGCGATGTTCAGTACTGTCATGGTCGGCCCAGAAAGGGCACGTTCTTGAGCATAGTGCAATCAAGAAGTCTTTGTTATACTTCTATACTCTAAAAGTCTAGATTCATATTCATCGGCACTGAGTTTTCTTATTCTTTCAGTGCCAAAACTCTCGATAGTGAATGAGGCGGTGACAGTTGCATGTACAAGAGATTCTGCCAATTCCTCTCTGCTTACCTCACCGGAATTTTTTGACAGATAGTGTGCAATAGAGCCTGCAAAACTGTCACCACACCCAGTGGGATCAACCAAATTTGATGTTGGAAATGATGGCATTGAAATCATGCCTTCTGGATGGAATGCAATAACACCATTTTCTCCTTTCTTGACGACGAGAATACCACCATTTTTCATTTCCAAAACAGCTTTTGCTGCGACTATCAAGTTCTCTTCACCGGCCAACATCCTCACCTCGCCATCATTCAGAATCAAAATGTCAACTTGTTTCATGACATCTTTGAGTTCTTGGTTTGCAATTTCAATCCACAAATTCATCGAATCTAGGAGTGATACTCTACTAACCTCAGTCTGAGATAGTACTGAAGCTTGAAGTGCGGGATGCAGATTTGCACACATCAAAACCTTCGTTTTCTTGAGTGATTGAGGAACTTTAGGTTGGAAATTCTCGAAAACGTTGAGGTGGGTTTCGTGCGTTACCGCCTCAGCCATAGAACCATGGTAAGAGCCCTTCCAACGGAATGTTTCGCCTTGATTCACCTCGATACCTGAGATATCTAATCCCGCTTTCTCGTACCATTCCATGTGCTCAGATTGGAAATCTTGCCCAATAACTCCAACAATTCCCACACCATTTCCAGCATCCCCATTGTTGTGAAATGCTGCTGAAAATCCACCATAAGAGGCTGAACCTCCCAATTCGTTTTCTACCGAACCAGCAGGTGTTTCTAAGCTATCATAGGCTAGGCTGCCAACTATCAATACGTCCATTCGAATCATCCCAGAAGTTCTTGATGCTCGTCGATATATGCGATTGTGATATCACCAGCAAGGAAATCTTTCTCATCCATAATTCTTCGATGAAGAGGAATCAAATGGTCTACACCAGTGATGAGTGTTTCATCCAACGCAGTACGCATCCTGCGAACGGCGGATTCTCTGTCTGGCCCCCATGTCAGCAGTTTAGCGAGCAGACTGTCAAAACAACCCGGCATCTCGTAACCTGGATGTGCGTGTGTGTCACATCGAATACCGAACCCTGATGGGAAGTGGCATTCCCAAAGCCTTCCAGGTGAAGGAACGAAGTTTGTCGTATCCTCTGCGTTCAACCTACATTGAATTGCATGACCTCTAATCTTAATATCATCCTGAGTGAGAGGAAGGCTTTCACCTTGTGCTACTCTGATTCCTAGTTCGACTAGGTTGTAGCCTGTAATTAGTTCAGTAACTGTATGCTCGACTTGTACACGTGGGTTGACTTCAAGGAAGTAGAAGTCCCCATTCTTATCTCTCAAGAACTCAAATGTTGCTAGACCTTTGTAGCCTACAGATTCTGCTCCAGCACAAACCAAAGCACCAACCTCTGCTCTTTTCTCGTCGCTCAACCAAGGCCCCTCTTCAATCAATTTTTGGTGACGGCGCTGGATTGAACAGAATCTTTCGCCAAAGTGAATTGCTTTTTCACCATCCGCCAACACTTGGAATTCAACGTGCTGCGCACCTTCAATATATTTCTCAACGAAGACTCTGTCATCGCCGAATGCTGATTTCGCCCTGCCTTGACATAGTTTGAGCGCGCCTTCGAATTCGTCTGCAGCGTGTACAATCTGCATTCCAATTCCGCCGCCTCCAGCTGCAGCCTTGATAATTACTGGATAACCGATTTCATCAGCCAACTCGCTTGCAACCTCTGCAGAGGAAATCGGCTCACTACTCCCTTTAGCGGTAGGGAGGCCTGCTGCTTCCATTGCTGCCCTGGCTTCTATTTTATCCCCCAAGAGAGTGATTACACCAGATGCCGGACCGATGAATGTGATCCCTTCTTCCTCTAGCCTCTTTACAAAGTGTGCGTTTTCTGCCAAGAAACCGTAACCTGGGTGGACTGCATCACACTCTAGGTCTTTAGCAGCCTGCACTACTGCTTCGATGTCAAGATATGAATCGAGTGGGTTTGCCCTCATTATCGGGTATGCAACATCAGCTAGCCTAACTGGCAGTGAGAGCCTGTCTTCTCTGCCGTGAATAATTGCAGCCTCGATCCCCATGTCTCGGAGGGTTCTCAGAATTCTCAATGCGATTTCTCCACGGTTTGCAATCAGTACGCGCTTGAATCCCATATCCATGGCTAAACCAAACTATTCTAAGATGAAAGCGGTCAAATTAGTGTGGAAAAAGCAAGTAATTACCCCCGATTTACGGAAACAATTTACTGATTTATGTCGTACTAGGTCAAAATTACCCGCTGCCCTTATACGATACTTGAACGATTCATCCTCATGACCGAGAATACGGCGACGGGCGCTTCCACAATCAAAAGATTGGCTGGAAGAGACCTAAATCAAGATGGTAAAGTCATAAATTTGGTAATCTGTGGATATTCGAGATACTACAATTATGAATGGATTGAAGAACAGTTAGAACAATGGATAAAGTGGAACGATTACCCTGATCTAATCATTATTGGAGGCGCAAGTGGAGTTGACTATTTGGTAGAGAGATGGGCTACAAATCAAGCCATTCCAATGGCGATTTTCACTGAGGCTTGGAATCAACCAAGACAAGGTCTCGAAGATTCTGGCAGACCTGAGGCTGCACCTACCCTCGGCGAAAAAATGTTAGAGAACGCAACTCACTTAATCGCATTTCCAGGACCAAATTCAAAATGGACCACCGTAATGATTGAACTTGCAAGACAAAAAGGAATACCAGCTGTATCCGTTCCAACGCCATCTGATGGCGATTGAAATCAATAAACGTCACGCAGGTAACGCTTCTGTTCCTTCATCATCGTCTTCTCGATGAAGTGTGTTGCGTCTTCCTCGGACATTCCACCGTGCTCAATCGCAATTTCAATGAGTGCTCTGTGAACGTCTTTTGCCATGTACTGCTTATCGCCACAGATGTAGAAGTATGCGCCTCGCTCGAACCACTCCCACACTTCTGCTCCGTGCTCCTTTAGCCTGTGTTGAACATAGATTTTCTCTTCTTGGTCACGAGACCATGCAGTTGTGAACCTGTACATGTGTCCTTCATCCAACCAAGATTCGATTTCATCTTTGTAATAGAATTCTGTCTTGGAGGACTGGTCTCCGAAGAAGAGCCAGTTCTTTCCTGAACCACCATCATGGACCCTTTGTTCCATAAATGCGCGGAATGGTGCAATGCCGGTTCCCGGACCTACCATGATGATGTCAATCGACTTGTCTTCTGGTAATACAAAAGACTTGGTTGGAGACATGAATACTCCAACGTCTGTCTTGTTCACTTCAACCTCATCTGCCATGTAGATGGTACATAGGCCACCTCTGTCTCTGCCGTGATGAGAGTATCTGACGATTCCAACTGTCAATTCAACAAATCCTGGGTGTGCGTCATGGCTGCTAGCGATTGAATACAATCTTGGCTTTAGTTTGTCAATGACTTCAATGAATTCTTCCGGAGTATAACTTACTTCGAAATCTCTCAAAACATCGATGTAATCCCTTGACCAGATGTAGTCTTCCATCGCATCTGCATCGGTGGTTAAGTGTTCGACTCTGCCAACAGGGTCGTCTCCTGGAATTGATGGTAGAAGTTCTGTACCCATCTCTGAGTCACCACCCATCCAGCCAGCACCTTGACCTGAAACTGATTCCCTATACCTATCGATCATCTTTACAGTGATTCTCATTCCGTTTGAACTGACTTTCTCAGTTAATGATTTGACGAACTTTTTGTTTACTCTGTGAATTTCGAAATCCTTCTTTAGAGCCTCCCAAATTGTTCTCTCACCGTTGTGGGTTGTGACCATGTGATCTTGGTCCCAGCCTGCCGTATCAATTAGCAAATCAACAGTATTAGCCGGGTTCTCAGCAAGTACTCCAAGTGCGTCGCCGACTTTGTAGTCAAGACCGGAGTCACCTAAGTCAAAAACGACGTGACGTGTCTCTTTTCGAGACCCTTCGCCGTTCAAGACGTAGCATTCAGTAATCTTAGTCATGTAAGGATTCTTTGCGCTCCAGTTAGACATTGAGGTCACCAGACAAAATCGCCCACCGGAAACGAATAGATGAATGTTAGGTGCGATGGTGTCTTAGAGTGGAAGCGCTTGCACTCATCAATGGTCGAGGTCAGTTTGCTCGGAAGCGGCAACGCATTCCTGCCGTCAGGTAGATTGCACTCGTTCCTGATGATCGACAAACACATCATCGTCGATTGTCCTCCAACCGCCCTAGCTTCACTACGAAAGGCGAAAATAAGTCCAGCGGAGATAGATACAATACTCGTCACACACGTTCACGGAGACCACGTCTTCGGATTCCCTTTCTTCCTCCTTGAGAGAAAATACATCTCTGATAGAGAGGGTGTTAAGCCGCTAACAGTTGCGGGGTCAGCGATTGTTAAGGATAGACTTGTGGAATTGTGCAAACTTGCATATCCTGGCTCTTTAGATGATTTGCTTGAACAAATAAATTGGGTCGACACTCCTACAATAGACGGCTGGGAATTGGAGAGATTTGAGGTATTCCATGAACCTAGTGTTGAACCACATGGCTGGATGTTGACAAGTGATGAAGGATGGTCAATGCTGCATTCAGGTGACTCGGGGCCCTGTGATGAGTTGTGGAATCGGATAAAGAAGTGCAAATTTGCTGTGGTTGAGATGGGAGTTCCAGAGTGGGTTAATACTGACGAGCATCACAAACCAAGCGATATTCAGAGGCTGGCTGAAAATTGTAAAGATACAACACTAGTTCTAACTCACACATACATCGATTTTGATTATCTAATTCTTACAAAGGATTTCCCAGAACTACCTGATAATGTGATTCATGGCGAGGATGGTATGAATTTCACTTTAGATGGAAACGGGGATTTGTGTTAAATTTACACCAATTAATTTAGCATTACTCTATGAGTAAAAATCAACATATTCGGAATTCCGTCAGAGTTCATAGTCCAAGGCTGATTCTTGATTGAAATAAGACGGAATAACGGACGCAAAATTTGGAGATTCCGAATAAAATACCGAGTATAATTTACGTCGGCTATAAAAAAAATTCAGTTCGGAAAATTTTCAAAAAAGTAGTTTCTATTATGTTAATTTATTAAGGATAAGTGGGAAAAAGCGACCCCCTTTTTATACCCCCAATTGGAATGCAAGATTTGGTCAAATCACTGTCTCATTGGAGGTGCCCGGGATTAGCCTTATATGGTGGACTCGGACTCGCCGGAGGCATCACGCACTGTGTGTGATGGGCCTGAAAGTGGTAGTGGAAAAAAACGAGGTGAGACTTTTTGACGAGAAATATTTTCGACGGTATTCTGAACCAGAAAACTCTGTTCGTCGAAAAGGAAGTTCTGCGTCACACTTACCAGCCAGAAACGCTCCCTCATCGCGATTATGAGCGAGACCAATTATCTTTCAATTTAGTTGAAGCCCTCAAAGGTCACATTCCTTCTAACATGATTCTCTACGGCGTCACCGGAGCAGGAAAAACTGCAGTCACCAGGTACGTTTGTGACCAACTTCAATCAAAAGGAGAATCAATAGGAAGAATGGTCCATCCAGTCCTAGTTAATTGCAGACAGATTGACACTCAATATCGAGTTCTATCTCACTTAGGTAATGCATTACTCGAAGATTACGAGAGAGATGAAATTCCCTTCACAGGTTGGCCAACAGACAGAGTGTTCTCTGAAGTCGTCAGGAGGATGAATCAAAGAGGTGGAGTTTACGTTATCGTACTCGATGAAATCGATCACCTGGTAAAGAAAGCAGGAGATGACCTTCTTTACAATCTAACCAATCTAAATGCAGAATTGAAAGATGCAAGAGCATGTGTAATCGGAATTTCCAATGATTTGAAGTTTACAGATTTCCTTGATCCTAGAGTAAGAAGCAGACTCGGTCAGCAAGACATCGTGTTCAACCCCTACAATGCTGAACAACTACAGGATATTCTACGCTCAAGAGCGGAAGTTGGAATCAACAAAGATGCAATCGGTGCGGGTGTAATTGAATTGTGCGCTGCACTAGCTGCACAAGAACACGGTGATGCACGCTGCGCTCTTGACTTACTGAGAGTCTCAACCGAAAAGGCAGAACAGGAAGGGCTTGACGTCGTTGAGCAAAACCACGTCCGAATAGCACAAGCACAGATTGAATCTGACCAAGTTACCCCAGTCATTCGCACACTACCAACTCAACAAAAACTCGTACTGGCTGCAGTATTGATCAACGAGAACAATGGTCTGCGAAACATGCAAACCGGTGAAGTATACCATATTTACAAGCAGGCATGCACAAACATTGGGCAACAATTCCTCACATCAAGAAGAATATCTGGTATTATTTCCAACTTAGACATGCTTGGGTTGATTACTGCAAAGACAATCTCAAGAGGACGATATGGAAGAAGCAAGGAGATTAATTCCTGCATTCCTACAAACATCAATCCTTCAGACATAATGGCAAAGGCAGAACCAGCACTGAGTGAGGTTTTCCAAGCCAAATACCGCCATCAATCTAGGCTTTGAGAGGCAACCCGTCTTATCTTGGCTATGCCAAGACTCTTAAACGCGACTTAGGTCGAACGGCGCATGAGCGACAACGGAGATAATGCACAGGGCAATCTGGGCACAATTCTGTTTAGTCCATCCAACACACTTGCAACTTGGTATTTTTGGATTGGATTACTAGGTCTATTACTAGCAGTTCTCAACCTAATGGGAGTGGTTCATCCTACATACAGAGTTTCTTGGGGTGGAATGCTAACCTTCGAGTACATGAATGACGCATTTGGCGACAAGGATACAGCCCCTGCTTTTGTACCCGGAGATGCATTATTCATGGCGTTCTTTGGTGGAATGGCATTCTTGGGAGCACGCTCCCTAATCGGTGAGGATAGCCCAGGGGAATGGTTCTACAACATGGTGACAAACGACTGGTACAATGACCTATTAGACGTTGAATCAGGGTGGAACTTGGTGCTTGGAACATGGTGCATGCTAGCAAGTATGGTGTTCTACTTCTATTGGGGAATCATGTATATGGCATGGATTGACCCTGGTGTATACTCAATCGCAATCGCTCTCATGGGAGCAGGTATTGTAATGCGAATGCTCTCTTCAGTTGAATACGAAGAGTGAATCAGTGACCATTTCTGCGTAATAACGCATCGAGATACCCCAATATGATTCCCTGCCAAAGCGCTAGGGACCATGATAACAAAACTAGGTTAGAGTATATTCCCTTCTTCGGCAAATCGCTCCTCAGGAAAGAAAGCAACCAGTATAGTGGTGCTGCAGCAATTAAGAGAACCTCTCTCGTCAATGAGTAATACATCGATTCAAGATTTACAACTTCATATGAAGATAGTGTGTTCACATATTGGTATATGGCAAAGCTAAGCAGAGTTAGCAATGGTGTCATCCATAGAACTACCCAAGATGAACCAATAAAGTCATGACCACTTCTCAAGACTTTGTACCTTCGATGTATTCTTACGTGGGCCCTTGCATCACGCTTACGTTTCCCCAGAAATCTCTTGAGCCCTGTTTCCGGTACGTGATTGACAACAGCGTAAGGAGTATACACAATTATTCCACCATCCTGGATTAATTTCAATGAAACCTCCATGTCTTCAGCATGGTACCAAGACGGGTCGAAACCGCCAATTGCTAGAAGACTGTCACGTTTGAACATCGAACAAGGACCGTTTGCTAAGTTAGTTCTCCTAGGCCTGGAGCGATACTTAGACTCAATTTCAATCGATCTAATTCGCGAAATCACGTCATCAGCCCTTCCGAAAACGGTTCTTCCAGTAACTGCAACTATGTTTTCCTCTTCACCAGATTTTGAAGATTCAAGCATTCTCTGAATCCAATCTGCTTCAGGACGCACATCGATGTCTGTAATTGCAAACCATTCTCCTTTGGATTTCTCCAGTGCAGCCATACGTCCAGCAGACAAACCAAGTTTGTCTTGAGAAATCGTAGTTACCAACTCGTGCTTAGACCACTTTTCAACAACTTCTTTTCCACCATCTGAAGAACCATCATCAACAAGAATAACCTCGAGTGGTGAATGTGTTTGTGCTACCAATGATTCCATACATCCATCAATCCAATCGACACCGTCTCTGACACAAACCGCTATCGAAACAAGTGTCAATCTCTCACCTCGAATTTGGAAAGAAGTGTTCTACACTGCTCCTTAGATTCCAATGTTGTTATTCTCAAAACAACTCCTTTGTTTGGCTGTCCATATACCACATTTGTTCCTAGTGGAGCGAGTAAGTGTATCACGATAGGAGCTAGGTCTTCTTCGCCCTCTACTTCGATACACGTAGTTTGGTCATTGTGAAGTGCGGCGGCAACGGCCTTGAATAAAGATGGAGTGATTTGACCAGCTGGGTTATTTGCTTCAAGCATTATTTCGAACTTGCTAGTGTCAACTTTCTGGTCAAGTTCCACACGTTTTGTCATACCATCGATAATTGCAATATCGGCAACAACACCCATTTCCAATAGAGTTGCAGCACATACGTCACCCACTGCAATTATGCTGCCTGGTGCTAAGTTTTCCATTGCTGAGGACATTGCGACTTCCGGAGAATCCTCAGGGCCTGTGAATAACTCTCCATTGGGTTTTTTCAGTTCCTCATCCAGTCCAAAATGAAAGTGATGAGTCTGATTTTTCTGATTTTTATGAACCCATAATTTACCATCACAGTCGATTAATCCAGCTCTTATTCTTGAACTAGAGATTATTCCTCCCGCTTCGTCGAGGCTGTGTTGAACCTCAATAATCTCAAGAGGCAGTAATCCGTTTTTCAATCGCATTTCGTTAATGCTCTGACAATTACTCAGTGTCTCTGGAGTACATACTATGCTGTCACAATCTTTCCGAAATGGTGCTGGACCGTAACTGTCCTCCAATTCATGAGTGGTTATTCTTTCATCCGACCAAGCAATGATCGCCTCACGCCTATCCTCAAAACTTTGCAAAATCGGAGACTTCGCTGCTGACATCTCGTCGTTTGTAATCCAGACCTCTACCAATTCTGCTACCTCAAGTGCTGACTCGAGAAGTGCTTTGTGTCCTTGATGGAACCTATCGAAGGTGCCGCCAACCAAGCAGCGCTCCAACTTCGCCATGATTACCACTGTCTTTGGATGGCTATTCAATGAATCGCAAGAAAAGGTGTGCCCCGACCCGTAACAGCCCCTGTCATCGTCTCCTCGGGAGCTTGACCCAGGGTCAGGGCGTCTGTGCAGCCGGTTGGTTGTCTCACTCTCATTCTCTCGTCCAGCGAGGACCCATTACCGACCACATAGTCCATCGGTTTGCATCAGAGGTCATTCCCGAAAGTCACCCTGGTCTTCGTCGATGGCACGTGACCGCAATCATTGGTATCGCAGTTCATCGAGCAGCACGCTCTCCGTGCGATGTTGCATGTGCGGTCAAAAAGTTCTCAAGACTCATCATTGTTGAAGCCGTCGGTGCAACTCAAGGTGAACATCTAGATTGTGCTCTGTTTCTAGAGGGACTATTGGGACCGCTTTCTGGAACAACCAACCCGCATATGGATGACATCTGCCGATTGGTGGATTCATTCCTTGTTCAAATGCTGTAATTCCATCCAGCACATCCAGTAAAGATTCTTTTCCAATCCCCTCTGGCATATGATGAACTAGTACCAGTTCATCCGACTTCAGACCTTGATCCCAAAGTATAGCAGGCCACGGTAAATCAAGCATTGAAAGAGCGGCCCTTCCCATCGAAGATGACAAGCAAACAGACAACCATGAACCTGCATTTGATTTCCATAGTGAATGATGAACATCTTCCATTATCGCTAACATTTCTTCACGATCTAGATTCTGGTTCTCGTGTAGAATCTTATGATGCATACAAGCTCCAACCAACTGAGAAATTTCAGGCTCATTCCAATTATGTCTCAATACTTCGCTAGCCCTCAATGGCTGACTAAGCCACACACCAATGACATCTGGCATTTGTTCAACCCATTCTCTGCTAAGCAAAATCGCAGTAGCAACGGACGGTTCAGTGATTTCTTTCGATAATGTAGCTAAAGGATTGGATCTTATTCTCTCAATTAGAATAGATAATGCAGCATCATCCACTGTTGCTAAATCTGCTAAGTCCGAATCGTCGAAATTTCTCAGGTCTGCTAAATCCGCCCATTTAGGGTCAAGCAGAATTCCAATTCTTCTCCACCTTGCAGAATGGTTGCTTTCTGTAGTTGCAATCCACGATGCTAATGGATACTCCATTTCGTGCTTATCCGCCCAAACATCATCTCCGCTCTCTAATTGAATTGCAAGCCATAATGCTTCTAGTTCATTTTCAGCATTCCGTACTGTAGTTGCTTTGCCTCGAACAATTTCTGTTGGCGATTTTGGAGGCTCCCAATCCACGGGCATTTTTGCTTCATGCACTACAGAAATTGGTAAACTCAATCTGCCTTGCATCTCAAGGTTAAACTTACCTTGGTCGCCTCCTGAAGTAAGTTTGAATGGTAAATCTAATTCTACTGACTCCCCGATGACAAGCCTACATCTACTATCGCTAACCAACCTCTCGAGTGATTTTACATGCTTCCATCTCCAATCTACAACAATAGGTAAGTCACTTTCTTCAAGAGCGAATAGTAGCGCTGCTTCTCCACCGCGTTCTGAAATTGAACGTGTGTCGATGATATTGTGAAAATGTTTAGACCATTTCCTGCCCGGGAAATCATTCAACACCTTCCTAGTAAGGGAATTAGATGATTTTGATTTAATGTCAGAAACTAATTTGGTGAATCTATCTTCTATCGACATCGAGGACAACCTAGGGTGATTTAATTTCAACCAATATCTTAGAATTGCATATGGTAGTGGAGTCATGGGTAAACCGATCAAGTCCCCATCCACTAGCACCGCTGCATTACTACCGATACTATTCGCGATGACTGAACGGTCAATCCTTCTTCCCAATTTGGCATGTATTCCTCCTCGCGGGGAAACCAGAGGACCTGAATTGCCAGCATGACCAATTGATACTTCTCCATCACGCAATACTTGAGGCAAATCTGGCCAGAAGCCCGACGGTAGTGAGGAGAACCAACTTCCCACACCGAGTGGCCAAGGACTGTCCTCATCCAGCAGCCTTGCTCGAACTATTCCGATAACTTTCGGCCTTTCCATCCAAGCGTTCAATGTCATAGGACTTGGTTCGTTAGGAGCAGAACTTTTGCGCAAAGTTTCGATATCCCACCAAACTGGACCATCTCCTCTTTGTACGGCCCAACGCCAATTGTTAGACTCCCCCTCATTTCCATTGGAATCAACTAGGACACCACTTTCCTCATCCATCGGCCTTTCAGGCAGCCCAAGTAGCGGCCCTGCAGGTTGGGAAGCGTAACCAAGTAACAGCATCGAGCCTTCTCTCCCCAAGACTATTCCTGCAGCTCCAGGCGGCGGTGGCCATCTGACTAATTCATTCAACCTGGCTAATCCATCTGCTTCCAATCTGTTCAATCCTTTAGAAGAAAGACGATATCTAGACCCACGCAAACTAGCATCATCACGTACTACGTCACCCGATTCTCTCAATTGTTTGAGTGCCGCAGATGCGTGGGGGACCCTGATTGATAATGCTTGAGAAACCTCTGTGACTGTACCTCCGCCATCTGCTAACCAGTCTAGTACACGCCTTTGGTATGTAGAACGAATACGAGAACTACGCACCATTGTCACCAATACAGTCGAAATAACCGTTCCATATGAATATTCTTACTTACATTACATTATATTGTTACATTTTGTTACATATTTCCACTGGAGAATAGAAAATATACACTCGGTTTAACAATAAAACCACTATTTTCCCGAAAAACAGGGGTAGTTAATGTAACTTCAAGGCCTTCGGGGGGAGAACGGTTATATGGGCTGCTTCGCTCCTCCTGTTTAACGGCCCACCCGAGACAGGGAATCGGCCGGATGACGAAGAGGAGATTGCATATGAAAACAGTAAGAATACGAGAGAAAATCAAGAAGTTCCTGGGCGATCGCCCACGCAACACAGCTGAAATTTTGGAGCACATTAACAGCACCATGAGACACGGCACCACTAGTCAGCAACTCGGAAACGTACTCTCCAAAGACAAGGACATTGTCAAGGTAGGATACATCAAGCGCTCTGGCATTCTTTCTGGCGGATATGACATCTGCGAATGGGCTACACGAACATGGGTTTCTGACAACTGCCCTGATTGGGAAGAAGGACAGCCTCTAATCATCGATTCAGAAGGCAATGTCCAGACCAACGATTTGATCAGGCGAAACTGATTAACATGAACTGGATTCGAAATATGACTGACGCAACCGTCTGCATGTTCTGCGGTGGTTTGGTTGTTGGCAGCCTTTGTGTAGAATGTGGAATGGTTCAATAATCAAATTGAT
>MDTD01182129.1_pt1 | contig 27952 bp, 13 predicted proteins | sample 811221 | NCBI WGS metagenome assembly MDTD01 (sample SAMN05326646, study PRJNA326480) | marine metagenome | isolation source: seawater | place: Pacific Ocean: South West | collected 2011 | reverse complement strand
GAAAGAGTATATTCATTCACATCATCTCCTTGAGGACCAGTAATAAACATTTTTGTTCCGTCGTTGTTGAATGTTATGCCTCTAGGTTGATTTTCTTCACCAGCGACACTGTAGGTTGGACCTGCTGTCACTGTGCCTCCAGGATTTGTTTGTACACGAATATCTAACGCTTCATTGAAATCTGCTTTGTATTGTGCGTTGCCGTGTATTTCATATCTATTTAAAAAGTTTTGTCCATCATAGATAAATGTAAATGCATCGTCGGCTGTGGTGAAAGCTCCTCCATTTGCTGTTACTTCATGTTGATCGTATGCAGTGATTACGCTTGGTCTCCATGGTTCAATAGTGGTTACCCCGTCATAAACAGTTGCACCATTCTTTTCACCATTAAATTCATCGCCTACAAAATATGGATATGCATCAGGTGTGGCATGATAATGGTATATGCCATTTGGATATTCAGGAGTGACTGCAAATCTACCGTTGTATTGGTCTAGGATGCCACTGCCGTCATACACATAATCCTGTGTGTAGCTTCCATCATAATTGCCTGAAGGTGCATCGATTCCAACTCTTGCACCTGTCCTCAACACATAACTGCTGGTCATTTTGGTTATAGCACCAGTTCCATCTGTGTTGGCAAATCCATATGGACCATATATTGGAAATCCATCCAATGCCCAACCAATGATTTTACTGTGTTTTGTAGCATCTTCAACTGAAGCATATTCACTTGGTAAATCCCAATGATAGTACAAACCTGAAATAGTAGGATCATTATCACCTTTGCTTGACCAACCTGTACCATTATTTGGATCCATCTCATAACGTCTAAGATATGCTTCATTTCTATAATATGCTCCACTGCCAAATTGCTCAAAATCTCTTGGTGAAAATATAGCTACACCATTGGTGAGCACACCAATTGGCCCTGAGCCTCTGAGAGGTTTTGTTGAAGCAGTCACTGGTTGCTTTGGAATTTTCCAATTGTACTGTGTTGTCACAGTGGGTCTTTGATCTTTGATATTGACTTCTGTATCTGGTGCAACTACATAGCCTGGGCCTCCAGATGCATCTGTTACTCCGCTAGTTCTTACGTATACAAAATCTCTATCATGACTAAGTTTTTCAATATCTGCAGGTACTGTGACCAAATGCTGTGAGTCACCTATTGCATCTGTGGCACTCACAACATTACCTGTGCTGTGAATCCAGCTAGTGACAATGCCATTTCTTGCTACAGTGTAATCCACTGTGTTGAATGTTTTGGTAATGTTTACATCATCAAACGGTAACGGAGTATTCACAATGACTGCGGTATCTCCTAGGCGTTCTGCAAATTCATTATCAGTATGCTCTTCAATTTTATCAGTAATAACCATGTTACGAGATTGTTCAGTAATAATTGCTGATCCTTGATCGTTTGCTTCTTTCTGATCTTGGAAATATGAAGGATTTGTTTTGTATTTGCTTGAGAATGGTTTATTCTTATCAAGATATTCTTCAACAACTTCAACAGCATCATAACCTATTCGCTTGGTTGAATTTATACGTTTTCTCAATTTAGGGATTATATAGGTTGATTTCTTTATCCATTCATTGTTATCATTGATTCTAATTGCATCATAGATTGAACTGAACCAAACTTTATTGTAATCCTCTTTACTGAGTATATGTGTTTTAAAAATATCAAGTAATTCTACTAATTCATGTATTGGATCTGCATCAAACCCTGCATTGTCAAAACCAACAGTATCAAATCCATATTGTCCTTGGACCTGATCATGTAGTCTGCTATCAAGCTGTATCGTGCCTTTTTCTTTGAACACAGCAAGCCAAGTATCTGTGCTTTGTACATATTTGAAAATGCTATCTCTTGTAATTCCATCAGCATGTAATACATCTTTGGCCAGTATATATTCTCCGTCATACTGTCCGTTAAGCTGATTTGAATCACCGCTTGTCAATAATGGTGTTATTTCTGTTACAGTTCTGTTTGGTTGTACAAAGCTATCAAAATCCTTGTGATACCAATCTATATTTTCCCAATAATTAGAAAGTGTATAATTATTTGAACCTTTTGTTATTGTTACATCCATATGTGTTTTGTAATCAGGCACTGAATCTACAAGATTTGTTTCTAATAGAATAGCATTCAATTTGCTAATGACTTCTCGTCTGCTCAAATTTTTATATGGGAACCACGATCTGCTAGGCCTTATGCTTTCACCAATTCTATCAAACGGATGTAGATTTAAATCTGGCACATGTCTGTCTTCTGGAATTTTGGCCACTTCTTCTATTTCGTCAATATCTGTCAAATCAAATATTCTACGCCATGCTTTCCTGTTCGTCTGTGGTCTATGCACAGAATTATTATCTATCAAACTCATATAGTAAGCAGGTGTTTGATCCATTTCTTCATTTACAACATTGATTTGATTACCCATAAGTCTGTGATTGTGACATCCATACCAAAGTGTGTTTGGTGTATTTGCTGTTACTTTTATTTGTACTTTCTTATCCTGTGTATTTGCACCATTATTGATGGCTGTGTTGTACTGAGCCAAGGTTGATGCAACACCATCCAAATAGTAGGTCACTCCGTCAGTTGCAGTCTCATAATATGTATTATTATTCAAAAAAGCATCAAGTGTTGGACTTAGAATCAATGCATGATTTTGATTTGTTGATGTGTTTTGATCAAATAGATATGTTTTGCCTCTTTGCAGAGTCAATACCTGTCCAAAGTCTGTGTCAGATCCATTTATGTAGTATGCATTTCCACTGCCATACCCGTTGAATCTATTGTTAGCAGTTTTGGCGGCAACTGAAACTACCAATGCACTTATTGGTGCATCTATTGAAACAATCTCGCCTTTTGCGTAAGTTGTTGCAAAATCACTCCATTGTCCTTTGAAAACTTTTTCTACTCTGTGATCATTGTTACCTCTGAGGCCATCTTTAAGTCTGCGATGAAAATATTCAGGAATTTCATCATTGTTTTCTACAATGGCAGTCCAATGCTTGTGTGCATTTTCTTCACTGCTTACATTACTGATTTGTAGTACAGAATTTTCTGTAACATTATCGCGTAGATTACCTGCGACAAAACTATCTTTGCCTGTTGCGTTAAGCCATTTTATTCCTTGTGAAGTTGGATTTTCAATTAATTTTGCAATATTCAATACACTGTTTGTTCTATCAGATCCTAATGGTACACTAGTTTTATTTTTGACCCAAAAGTAATAGTATGTTACATTTGCACCAATAGTGCTATCATACTCATCAACTTCAGTATAATAGTAAAGTATATTTCCAAATTTGTCAGTTACATTGTAGGGTTCACCAGTTAACTCGACACCGTCAATAACTTTTCCAACTGTGTACTGATCAGGTGCAACATCACTGCGTGTCCATTCATAACAGTCAATTTGTCCACCTTTGAACAGAGTGCCCCAATATTGTGTTCTATATTCAATTGAGTCTTGCTCATAATCTATGTATATCGCTTTATTAGTATCCCACCAAACTTCACCAGCATGATCACTGCCCCAGGCTTGTTGTTGATTTATCTGTGCTGTGGTGTCTGTGCTTGATGTGTAGATAGCAGGATCATTAATAGATTTGTATGTGATTTCTAAATCTGCTATGCCTGGAACTATGCCCTTAAAAGGATCATATGCTTCTGCTTCAGTGATTGTAAAATTTCTGTCATGTAAAATACTTCTTTGCACTGTGGTTGGATTAACATGATTATCGCCTTGTGTTCTTTTTGTATCCCATGTTGATCCTGAATTATACTCATACACACTAAATTGTGAAGTGTTGTCAACCCAAACTCTATCTTTAGGTAAAAATTTGTAAAAATTAGTGGCACTAAGAGCAGAGTTTCTATTTGCATCAGTTCCAAATCTAACAGGTCTAAGCACCAATAGTTTTGCGTAACTGGCATCTGCATCAATATATTGATCAATGTAAAATTTTACTGTGCTTCCTGTGTCTATGCCTGTGACTGTGTGGAACCCATCTATTACTGGAGTAGAGTTTGTGTTAAGCAATAATATAATATCACCTTTTTGTAAATTGTGTGCTGAATTACATTGTACTTCTGCATCATTACCAGTTCCTGTTGTTACTGCGGCACAAATTTTTGTGGCATACAAACTCATGTCCATGACTTTGAAAACATTCCAACTGTTGAATTTAGCAGTAATACCTGATATTGTTGACACATCGTAACCTACATCATTTGCAATCCAAATATATTCAAGTAATGGTTCACCAATTTCAGACCAATCACTTACATCAAATGTATTTGTTGATGCAGTTGTTGAAGCTGTTCTTGTCACTCCAAGTATGTTGCTGGCAATTCCAAGATCAAGAGCGGCCTGTGTGCTTGCCATTATTCCAGACGCATTAATGCTTGTGATAACTATTCTATTGCTAACTACGGCCGCTGTGATGCCTGTAATACCTGCATCATTAATCTTTTGTGCTACCAATCCCACACTCAAACTTGCAGGTGAAGTGGTTGTTGATGTTGTACTTGTGATTGTTCCAGTTGTAAAATTGCCACCAAGATCTGAAATTGCAGTTCCAGATAATGTTATATTTGGCGACAATGATGTTGTTGTTTTTGTTACTCTCACAACATTAGTCTGCAGAGTACTTCCAATATTGGTTATGCCAGACGCATTAATTTGATCAACAATGTCTTGATTTGTCAGTTGAGCAGTGGTGCTTGTTGTTGTAGTTTCAGATCCTGTGTGTGTTAACGAGCCACTTGATGGAAATGTTGTGCCTGCGTTATCCACTTCAGCATTGGCTGTACCAGGACCTATCACCAGGTCTTTGTCACCAGCTGTTCTATTGGTTCTTGTTATTGTTAATTGATTGCTTACCAAAGACGCTGTGGCATTGGTAGGTGTGCCTGCTGTTATTCTGCTGACAATTTCTGATGCTGAGTATGTTTTGAATTGTGTGCCTGCTTCAGACATTACAATAATTGTACCAAGTATAGCTGTGCTATCATTTGCAGATGCAGTCAACCAGTTGTGAATGTCATCCGTGTATGTGCTTGTGTTAAATGCTGTTTGAGTTGTTGTTTCATCTGAAGCATTTACTGGAGTTGAACCATTTAACACATCAGCAGTCACATAACTAGTACCTGCTAATTCATTAATGATGGTAACATCTTGAGTAAGGAATGTTAATATGTGTCCTTGAAGAGTTGCATTGCCAGTGGCTCCGTGTTCAGTAACCAGCACACTGGTATCAAAACCTGCTTCGCTAGTGTTCAAGTATGTATCTAGTTTTGTTCTAGTAGAAGCGTTTCCGTATACACTTTGGAATGAAGCTCTCATGTTTGCCCATGCTGTAATTCTATTTGCGGCTGTAACACTTGAAACAGATGCACTTGTCATTTGGTCACTAACACAATAGGTCCAATCTCTGTTTATAGTTGTTGCTTCTGTTTCATTGAAGTTTATTGTGGTTCCATTGATAATCAAAGTCTTTGTAGCACTACCCACAATAGTTGGATTTACAGTACTACCTGCAACAGCAAAGTCAGGATAAGACGTTGTTGTAGATGATTTTACAAAGGTAATGAGTGTTCCATCTATGGTTATGTTGTCGCCACCGTTTACAATAGGATTGGCTTGCGAATCCAATACAATATTATTGAACGTAGTTGTTGTAACATTATTTGTAAGATTGATTGTGTTGCTGTCAATCACTAGTGTGTTTCCTGGAAGAATTACAGGATTTGTTACAGTACCATTCCATGTAATAGGATCTGTTGAAGCAGTCAATCCAGTAGCTGTGACACTACATTGATAAACTTTATCTTGGTATCTTACCTTGTCACCATTCTTATAACTTATGGTGTTGTCCCATGCTTCAATGGTTGCATAATCTTTTGTTTCGTCATACAATGCTGGTATATCATCAATTGTAAGTGCTTGTTCATTTACTTCTGATACAAGAGGGTAGCCTGCGTTTTGCAACCAGCCTTGAAATTCATTGAATGTATTTTCGTTTTGATGATAGTAATCACTGCCTAATGCAAATTGATTAGGAGTGCTTAATTTTGTAACAAGACGTTTATCATCAGTTTGCAATGTAATTATTTCATCATCTTGACTATCAGCAACACCATCACTTGAAAGTTTTACACCCTGTGGATTAGTTTTCACAAGTTCATCTGTGTATTCCATTTCTATGAAGGTCTTGTTGTCTGCGGCAAAATCACTTGTTTTAAACAACCATTGATCATTTATATCAAAAGAGTCTGTGTCTGGATCAACAATTTCTGAATGTCTACCTAGACCTTTCAAATTGTTCTTTGTGCCTTTTGTACTGACTGCACTTCTGTAATAATCAAAAGAATTATCATCTGAAATAGGTAATTTATCTGCCCAAGTTGGTTTATTGTAACCAATGGCTGTTTGGGCTATTTTGCGTTTTTCTTTATTCAATGCATTACTGTCAACCACAAAATAGTCATCTTCAACTTCTCTTACACTTGAATCATAGTTCTGCACAACACCATCCTGTGCAACAAGATACCCTTTTGTGCTAGGTTCTCCGCCCCAATCTATTGTTCTGCGTCCTTCTAATTTGTACATTTCATACGACATGCCAATGTCTGGTCTGTATACATTGTCTGCAAATAAAGTCCTGTTAGCAAGTATTAAACAATGATCATAATGCACATAGTCAACGTTGATTCTCAATATTTTACTTTTATCTTCAGTGTAAACTGTGGCACCATCTTTTTCTACTCTTGTTGCTTTGATATTGTTCAGTAGTGATTCTTTAGTGCCTGAAGTTGTGCTTGCATCTTCTACCAATACTGTGTTGTTTGTGGTATACACACTGTCAACAAATACAGGTGTAAGAGCTTCAGTGCTGGCTGTGAGCAGAACATTGCTGTTCAGTGTATCGTTAAATTTAAGTTCATCAGCGGCATGTAAAAAAGTACTTTGTCCAACTGTAGCTGTTGATACCCATTCTAATAGATTTTTTACAGAAGAGTCAATGGTAAAAGTATCACAGCCTTTTCTAATTACAAATTCAGTTCTGCCTGCAACAAAATTTGCAAGATCTGTAAGGCTATCAAATTTATGCTCATAGTTTAATTCTGAAAGGCCTCCATCTGGATTAAATTTTGTATGCACATCAACTGATTGATTTGCAAAAGTAATGCGTTTTGTTGCTCCGCCTGTGTTGGCCTCATAGTATTCAAAATATTTTTGGTCTTCTTCAAAACCATTTACAGTAAATCCAATTGAATTTTTTGTAACTTTGATTGCAGTGAAATGAAATTTTGACTTTGCGGCACTTTTATGCAATGCAATTTCAATATCGTTATCTTGAATTACAAAAGGAGGACTAGAGCTGTTACCAAGAGTTCTTACTTTAATTACATTCTTGTCTGTGAATCCTTCAAGATTAATTAAAGGTTGGGCAGATGTTTTTGCGTTTCTATCATGAAGATTGATTCCATTTTTACTGAATGAATTATGTAGCCATACCAATGCTAATAAACCAGTTGTTTTAAAGGTTTGATTTTTAACCAAAGAAATAGTTGCAGTAGCATTTGCACCAGTGCTATCAGTTATAGTGATTCCTGCATTTGTATAACCAAATCCTGCTTTTGTAACTTTAATATCAACAACCTTACCAGATACCACAGTGGCTGAAACTTCTGCACCAGCACCATTTCCAGTAACAGTCACCGTAGGCGAACTGCTATAACCAGATCCTTGATTTGTTACAGTGATAGAATCAATCACACCGCCACTTACAGGACTATTGTAAACTGGATCATTTATAGTTCTACGCTGTCGTGTTTTGTTGTTTATTAATTGAGTATTGCTTACTTCTAAGCTACTTGGATCTTGGAATTGTGACCAAAAATTGTGTGGCGAATTTCTAAAGTTTGCTTCTGCTATTGCAAAATGATAAGCACTTGTTGCCTTGAATTCATCTTCAGCTGAGAATCCATCACCTACTTCAAAATCTTTTGTAGTTGTAGGTGTTGTGGCCCAACCTATAGAAGCTAAATTTGTTTGCAAAGTGCCTGTGACATCTATTAATGCATCCATATTTTGTTTGACTGCATATTTCAAAGATACAAGCTGTGCATCTGCAGGATTATTATAATGTCCTTTGTCTACAGCTACAAGCAGTGCGGCTCTTTTAACGTCACTACCACCATTTGCAGAATCTCGCCAATCATAATTATTATCCCACCAGTCTGGCTTTTCTTTGTAGCCAAAAATTTCCCAGGGTGTTGTATGAGGTGTTTTTGTTCCTGTGTAGTATTCTAAAACTCCATCGGTATGTCCTGGTAGTTGAACACCTTGGCCGTCATTTTGATTTGAATAATTGTTCACTGCTAAACTGTTAGCAAAACTTGGATAAGGTTTACCATTACTGTCAAGCCAATATTCAAAAACTGACCTATAATGTTTTGTCCACTGTACTCTAGTGCCTCCACCTTGTGTGTTGTATGGATATCTTGGCTTATATTCAATTTGGTCCATGAAAGGAATTTTGTCTACGCCTGCAAAAATTCTTAATTCAAGTTCTAAAAGCACGGCTGTTTTAACATCAAAATCAGACCCTTGAGGATTGTTTAATTCTGAACTACTTTTTACAGTAACTTTGGATCCATCATGAGCAGTTAGAATGCTTCCACTTATGCCTGGTGTAACACATTTTGTTAAATTAAGTTTTGCGGCAGACCATGGAACAAAACTATTATTTTGTCTGTTGTAAAATTTTACAGTAAGCACAGGTGGAACATTATTATTCACATTAGCTGGATTTCTCAAAGTCAATTGATTGCCTGACAATGTATATTCCGATGTTCTTGTTAGCAGTCGATCTATGTAGGAGTTTGTTCCAGAATCGTAATCCTTGAGATACACATAAACATGATCGTTCATGGCACTTAGTCTATCTTTTACTTCAGCATTTGTCAATGTGAAAGTTTGCACACTTACATCTGTGATTGTGATTTCTTGAGTGCGTGGACTATACCAATGTACCATGCCACTTGATGCATATCTAAAACTTTTATCTTTGCCAACATTCAGTTGTGTGAATGTTTCATCTACAAGATCTCGCACATGAGAAAATGTTGTTGTATCGTGTACTTGTTTTGCTTTTGCTACAAATTGATTTCTAAAATTATCATAGTCATTCATGGCACTTCGAAGTGCAGTGATTACGTTTCTATCATTTTGTTTGATATATTGTGCCAAAGGTTGTGATGGATTACCCTGCAAAATAGTGCCACCATAATTGTCAGGTTTATTTGTATTATAATAATTGGATATGCCAATACCACTGGCATATTGGCCAGGTGTGCTTATAATTTTGTTTCTAAAATGATCGCATAGATCAGCATGTGTGTGAGTGCCAAGCACATCTCCCAACGGATTGTATTTGAATTCAAGCCCAACATTAAAATTGAAGTGTCCTCGTTTAAAACCAGCTGGTACATATCTCATTTCAACTACATCACCAGTTTTAAGCCCTGATACAATAGTATCATGAGCACCTAAAGTGTAATTTTCTGTTCTTGTTCCATTCACAGTAACTCTATGCAGATAATTGACAAAACTGCTTGAGTTACCAGCATAGTAATCTTCGTCAATTACAAAAACTTTTCCTGTTGCTCCTGAACCTGATCCACTGGCTTTGTATAAAAACACACTATCATAATTGGCACTATCTGCATCTATTGTGACTGTTTGTGTGCCATTTGCATTGTTGACCACAGTCACACCAGGTGCGGCAGTGGTACCATCAAATTCTTTTACAAATGTCAAGTCAGTTTCAGTTGAACTGAAATCTTTTCTTATTGTAACTGATGTGCCTGCGTACATATAGATGTTTGGATTGGTTGTTTGTCCTAATTCATCATTGTTTCTGCTGTATAGCACTTGTTCAAACACCTCTGGCGTATCTTGTGTTCTTTCATACACTTGCCAGTTTGTACCATTGTATTGAAACACGTAATGATCTGCACACTTTTGAATATCTTCTGTTCCAACATGGAATTCGGTGGTTCCTACATCATCTTCTGATACCACATGACCATCATCAACATAATATGTATTTGGAAGATTAACTGTTCTCTTCCAACCATTTTGATATGTGGTTGTGTTATCTGTCACATTTGATCTTTTGCCAAAATACATTATTCCACGTATGTCTTTAGGGCTTGTGTCTAAATCAAATTTGTATTTTTTTGACACAAGCGGATGATCAAATTGAAGTTCACTGCTTCCTGCTGAAGATTTGTATAATGCATTAATACCGAGAAAGCCGTCTTTGGTTGCAGAATCACTGGTTACGTAATTCAAAATTTCGTTACCTTCAAAATCTGAATTGCTGTAGTGAGTTGCAATTTCATTGCCTGCATCGTCAAATAAATCAAATTTTGGTGCAAGTCCTTTGCTTGTTTTCTGTTGTGGAAAGTTCCATTTGTCACTATAGTGTACAATGTCTGCACCATTATAATTGTCAGGAAACGTTGGACCTTGTATTGTATGCACCTTGTCATTCACAGTTGGATTTAATTTTTGTGTAAGTGAGATAGCAGTGCCTACACCTGAAACTTCAAATACTTTATTATCATAGGTTGCATTGCCAGTTCCAATGAACAATATTCTATCTGTGTTTTGTATGCCTGAATCATAAACTCTTTGCCAATTGGTTGTATCAATGACAAGATCTGCATCCAGTGGATCTAATCCTAAATTTTTTGCAGTCTTGGATTCAAAATACCAATAGCTAGTGCCAACTTGCTCACGCACAATATCGCCTAAATTATATTCTGTACCTGCATTCCAATCTGTAACTGATTGAAAAAGATTGTAAGTGGCTTGACCAATTATGTCTGTACCAGTGAATCTTTTTGTTACAAATTCAACATTCAATCTATGATGAGGATATTTTTCTGTGGCGCTTGGATGTTGTCCCCAATCATGCAAAATAATATTTCTATGAAATTCAATGATAGGCCTACGAGCTCTAGTCTCGTCATTAGCGTATGTTGTTAAATCTGTACCAGTAAGTCTGCATGATTCAACAATAGCGTTGTAATGTTGCCATTGATTTATTCTGCTCCAAGCATTACCATCCAAAGATCCTGCTTCCATACAAATATATTCATGCAAATTATTTTTAACAGTTGAAAAATCATATGGTTTTGTATCATGTGGTTCCATGTCAAATCCACTTGGATACATGGGACTGTAAAGCATTTTTCTACTTAAAACTGTTCTACCTAAATCATCTTCTATTTCTAGTAATTGCATTGCATCGCCAACATTGTGTACAATGTAAGTTTTGCCATAGTAATTAATGTTGCTCATTTTAAACTGTAGAACTTCTATTACTGCTCCATTGGCAGGTGGTGAAGAAAATGTTAACGTGTTACCTACATAGGTAAAACCACTTGTTGTACGTGTACCGTCTACTATGATTACAGTCAGTGGCATACCGCTTACTGTTGTTGTAAAAGCTGTAAGAGTACCATCACCAGTGAATGTATCTGTGCTGTCTGGAGCAAATTTAATTGTCATACCATTTAGGAAATCTATTGTGCCTAGATCAGCTGTAGCCAATTTAAATTTTGTTTGACCAATCATTCCGTCTGGATCAAATGAACTGCTAGGTTTTACATTGATAGTAGGTAAATTATCTTTGCACCAATAGTAACTATTGAAGTTTACAAATTTATCGTAGTCAATAGGCGGAGAATAAGTGTAAGCAAAATCACTACCATTCATTCTAGTACCTTCGTACTTGACTTCACCTAAAATGTTATTGAGAAAATCATCATAACTACTGATTTCTTGTATGTTAGAAGTATTTTCAGGATCTTTAATTACAAATCCAGGTACACCATTGTAGTATCGTTTAGTAACACAAATTGGGGTTCCTAAAAATTTATCCTTAGTTGGATCAAACCAGCCTGCCTTTGTTTTACCTACCCAGTTGTCTAATGTTTCAAAAGACGCTTTGCTGATCATTTGATCAAGTGTGCTTTGCAAAAACTTTTTATTTACTGGTGTATTGATATAGGCTGGAAGATAACTTGAGCTTTCAATCTTGTCAGGCTTACGCATCTTGCCAGGCTGATTGCCTTTGACATGCTTTCTCAAATTCTTGACACTATAATCTTTTGCCATTAGTATCCTCCGTAGCCACCGCCACCGGAGCCACCTCCACCACCACCTGATGATCCACCGCCACCTGACGATCCACCACCGCCACCTGACGATCCTGAACTGCTACTGCTCGATGCACCATACAGTCCAGATGCATTACTGGTTGTGGTTGCTGAATTTATAAAACTTCCGCTTGTATTACTTTGTAAATTACTTCGTGTTAAATTATCTACTATTTCGATATTATCTGTGGTTGCACCACTTATAAAAAGTTCATCGCTGGCACTCGTGATTTGAAACAAACTTCCAAACACAGACTCTGTGTCTTGTGGTACAATTACAAAACTTGCAAGGCTACCAGCCATCACTTGATGAATGTATGCACTAAGTTCTGTGAAATAAAAAGTTTCACCAAAATCCCAACGTGTAGGAGAGAAGTAATCATTGATTGCATTTATTACTTGACTTTTTATTTCAGTATCTGTTGCTGTGGTACCAGGAACCTTCACAATTCTGAAGGTTGCTTTCAAACTGTTTTCTGCAAAGTCCCCAAACAATATTCTATATTTTACAGGGCGATACACAATAGTATCGCTTGCACTTTTTTTGCCTTCAAGACTTGAAAACTGTGTGCGTAAATCATCTATGCTTGGTTGCAATGGTTTGTTGCTATTAGTTTTATCAGTAGAGTTCAACCAGTTATTAAAATCATTGTGATAATTTTGTGTTAATACAAATAGATCAATAATATTTGTAGATGATGGATCTATTCTTTTATCAACTGTAGCAACATGCTGATATCTAAAATCTAGTGTTGTTCTGCCTGGTACTGTAGTTGCACCACTGGCTAAAAATCTTGTATAATCAAATCCATCTTCAGCGACAGTACCTAGTGTAATTGTATCTGTAGAAACAATTTTTGAAAATGCATCAGGAATGTCAGGTAGATTTGCATTGTCAGGATTTCCCAAACTCAACTTGACTTTCTTTGGATCTGCATGTCCATCTTTTTCTAAGAATGATCTATAAAAGTAAAAAGTGTAGTCTGTGCCTAATCTTGCAACACTGTCGCCAGCTTTTGTATTAATTTTCATAATTTTGATATTGTCACGTTTTGGTTTACCTGTAATTGCATCCAATTTAATAGCATCATTGTTATTGAAAAATTTTGTACTTCCGCCTGTTTCAAAGACATATTGATTAATTCGTGCAATAAATTTTCTTCTGGCCGCTGTGTAATCAACTCTTATCAACCAACTCTGATCATTGTTGGTGCCTGAATTACTTCCTGCATTGGCCAAACTCCATTGATCCACAGCATTATTAGTTTTAGTACTACTTGGAATATTATTTGTAGATACTATTACCCATCTGCTGGCTAACACATTGTATCGCAAACCAAATGTTTGATTCAAACTCAATGCATTTGCTATGTCTGTCTTTTCTGTAGAACTAAACCTACTGTTCCAGACTGGCCAAACCTGTTTAAGTCTAGCATTGTTAGTAATTTCTTTGTTAAGCACAATACTGCCTAGTCCGCCTTCAGTTACACCTGTACTGTTTCCGTTGGTATCGTCAACACCTAATCCATCTTGTATCACGTTTGTAACTCTTGCCCAAACAGTTTCTAGATTACCTACATTTACTGATAGACTTGCACCGGAACCCGAACTGGCTGTTATCTGTGCTACTGTAAATTCATCGTAGCCTGATCCTGGATCAGTGACTGTGATACCTGTGATAGCACCACTGCTCAATGTTGCAGATGCAGTTGCACCAGTTCCAGCACCAATAATATTAATTGTTACACCGCTGTATCCACTTCCTTGATTTTGAACTGCAATACTGCTTATTTCTCCCTCAACAAAGTTTTTGGTAGTGCTTGTGTCAATAATAAATTCACAAAGACTACCTGCTTTTACGTATCTTCTATTCCCGCTTGCACTAGTGCCTACTCGTTGCACATCACTTGCCACACCACTGGTGAAATATCCAGTACTGCCGCTCTGTTTTTGCCATTTGATTGCTGAGGTTCCATTACTGGTGGTTGCTTTTGTGTAGTTAAAAGTATATGGAACAAAATTTGTGTAGTAAAAGTTAACTAATTCAGCATCGTTGAGATATGGTTCAATGTACTGTTCTATCACCCCTAGGTTGCTGATGTTAGTTGGCAGTTGCACTTCTGTTGATTTCAGTGTGCCTTGTCTATATATAATTCCATCACTGCCAAAATGTGTCACATCTTGATAATTGCCAGTTGGATCAACATTGTCAACAAATCTACTGTGTCCACTATGTGTTCTGTTCAATGCTTTGATTTTCTTTATGTTACTGCTTACTGTATATGGAAAAACAGTATAGTCTTCTGCACTGACCATACGATCCTGAGATGCATATGTTTGTGGGGCATTAAACCTAATATCGTTGTTTGATTCGGCACTGCTGGCTGTTCCAATATTTTCTTTTAGAAGTAGTCCAATGGTGGCTGTATAGATGTTGCCATCTGCACCCACATAGTCAACATTGATAGTCTGCTTTCCAACATCAACTGTCCTTACAGTGTAAGTTTCATTTCTACTTGTTCTATACCATACTCGAAGAATGCCTTCTGGAATATTACCAAAATTACCATCACTGAATTTTACACTCACAGTATTTTGACTGCGTGTTTCAATTGAATAGATGTCTCTATTTGAATTTGCAAGGCTATTATAAATTACATTACTGCCTGTAATATGACTTAGACTTTTCCAATTTTTTGTAACCAATCCTTGACTTGTGATATTTTGCACCCAAATATCTGTGTCGTTTATGTTAGTAGAATCAATATCAACAATTTTGTTAATTACTGGTGAGCTGATGTTAAAGTCTTCAAATTCTAATGTGCCTTGTTTAATGCCCATAAAAAATCCAGTGTCATTTCCTGCAATGCCTGTGTTATTATTTCTGTAGATAATATCAAAACCTGCAGATGGAGACGGAGTTGATTCTTCTAGTGTAGTGGTATCACTATTGAAAGTCAAACCAATAATTTCAAAATCATCAGACTGTCCATTTGCAGTAGCATTAATTGGAAATGTTATTTGATTAGCACTGGTGTTAAGTCTGTAAAAATCAATATTTTCATCTTTGATAGTTTTGGTGCTGTTAGGACTTCCAAAAGAATTAGATTGCTGAAAAACTGCGTTTATCACTGTGATAAAATTTTCATAGTCGTTTGCATTTTCAAAACTTACCTGTTTGTTCTGTAGATTATTACCATTGGTGTCATACAGTATTTCATTGGTTTGGATATCTACAAGTTTTACAAATCCAAATGCAGGCAAGTTCCTTCTTACTCTATAATTGATTAGGTTTGCTTGTCTAACCAGACTTTCTCTTCGCTGTGCTGTACCAAAAAAGTTTTCACGAGTTGCATAATCTAATCTAAAAGCTAAACTATGTCCAAAATATGCAACAAGATCCATCAATGCAACAAATTCAGAACTCTGAATCCAGTCATTGTATTCTTCAGGATATGTAGATTGCACATAGTTGATCATTGCAGTTCTAATAGTATCAAAGTCATATGCTTTGAAATTACTATTTGCAAAACTTTCGTACAATACAGAAAAGTCTTCTGCCGCAAACAATGTATTTTGTCTAGTACTCTGTGCCATTATTGTATATCTCTTTCATATGCTATGAAAACTTCTTCTTCTGTTTTATCTATGTATTGCAATTTCAGTTGCACTGTAACATCGTGATTATTTTCTAAAATTGCAAATCCTAACATTTTCCATCGAGGATCAAGTCCAATGATTCTAACCACATCATCTCTAATTTCTTTTGTTGTTATTTCATCTAGTGGTTCAAATATCAACAACGGAATAATACTGCCAAAATCAGGATCCATTAATCTTTCACCCAAACGTGTGTTTAAATGATTCTTAAGATCCTGTATTGCAAGCTCTTTATCCTGCAAAACTTTTGCAATCAAAGGCTGATCAACCGTTGTGTATCCTATAAATCTCATACATTTATTTATGAGCAAAAAAAGTGGTGTTTTTATGTTGTGTATTTGTTTGTTTTGTATAGCGTTGCAACTTCACGCTGTCTTAATTCGCTCATGCCTGGCAAAAACTTCTGTGTTTCTCTATAGTAACTGTGTTCTGCTTGCCTGATCATATAGCCATCTGTTAGAAATTGAAATTGCCTGCGTAAAGTTTGTATGCCTTGATTACGCATCCAACTCCTATTTTGTAATTGACCGTAGTCGCCTAGTATCATAATTGTGCCTGCTCTACGATTTAATCCAAAATTATTTCTATCGTTCATTATCATACTTGCAACAGTTTCCCATTGTTTATCAAGTATCTTCTCTTTAACATTATAACTGGATCCATCAAGACTGATAGATCTATTAATTTGTCCAGTGTTTACAAAAAAAATTACTAATGCATCATATTGTGCCTGTGTGATACTGAAAGTGGTTGGCATAGCATTTTTAAAACTTTTTTCTTTTGTTTTCACATCAATTATCCAGTTACTAAATGCATCTGATTCTTTCATACCATAGGTATGTGCTTTGTTTGAATCATCTGTGTTATAACCAATTATATTATCAATTGAATACATTTTGTATTTTTCTTGCATCAATAACACATTTACTGCTTTAGCACTCAGTTCTCTGTTTTTGATAGAATCAAAAGTTGTTGTATCAAGTTTGTTGCGAACTGTGAATTCATCCCAATCAATTAATAATTCAGATGGGAACTCAGAAGCTGAAGTTACTGTGGTGATGCGTGTCATCTTGTCCCGCTTCCTATAGCTGATGGAGCCGCGAATGTGTCACGTCCTCCCCATGGCTCATGTTCTGGTACTCGTGATGCAACACTTTCTTTCACGCCTTTATTTTGTGCAAGTGCAAGCGGAAAAGGTTTTTCAGCTTTGTCGGCTGGTGGACCATTCCAATCAATACGCTGTGCTGTGGCTTTTAAATTACCACTGGCAAAGTTTAGATTGCCGTTTTGATCAGCTGATATTGTGACATCTGTTGCACTGTGCATTTCAATTTTTCCTGTTGCACTTTCTACTTTGATGCCTCCTTGCAAACTTTTCATATTGATACGATTTGCTTCCACATTAAAATCACCACCACTTTTAAAATTAATGGCTTCTTCTGCATGCACACTGAACATTTTACCGTATACATCTATGTGTCCTGCATTGTCTATTTCAACATATCCACTGCCTACAGCATTTGCAATGTATATGGTTGCCGCCTCATCATGCAGTAGTATTTGAGCACCTTGAGCTGTTCTGATTCTTATTGAAGCATCTGTGCCTGATGCTCCACCGTCATCCATTGTGATTGTGTGACCAGACTGAGTTTTAAATCCAAATGCTTGATTAATAGTGTCTCTACGCATTCCACTGCTTGATAAACCTCTTATATAATCCGCACCCAGTCCTGCTTCTAACACATTTGCGTATGATGGGTGTGGAGCTCTTATACCTTCTTGCATATCTTTGGTGTTTGGATTTAATTCGCTTGAAGGTGCATTTTTCAGTTTTTTATTTTCCTTTGTGATTTCAGCGTGGGCCAGTCCAGGCATTGAATAGTTTCTGTCCTTGTCAAAAAGACTGCCTAGATAAAAGCCTTCTGATTGTTCTTTTATAAATGCAACTAACACTGTGGCACCTATAGGTGGTGCTTGTGGCGCCATTCCAAAAGTGGTTTGGCTTGTTGAATACTGTTTGTTATCAGTGGCTGTTCTTGAATTGGTTGTACCGCCAAAAGGAGATAACGGAAGAACAGTTTTTGTATGATTAAGCTGACTTGGTTCTGATGCTGTGTTTGAAAAACTCAAACTGTGTAACAGTTCAACCATAAACCTACCATTATACTGTTCATCACTGTTGAAAACAACTCTGCATAGAAATATACCATCAATAGGATTTGCTTTTGCATTGATTGGCTCGCTGAAATGTTTGCCTACGTTACTGCTTGGTCTATTTGTTGTTTGTACACTCACTGTTTGTTTCCTTTTGATTGTAGATATTTGTTATAGTTCTGTTCTAGTGTTTTTGCAATGGCAACTCGTTTTTGTGTTTCTGGTGAATTAAGTCCGTTGTTATAATTATCTTCACCTTTTCCATACCTAATAGACTTACTGCTGTTTATAACAGCTTCAGTAACATTGTCAGAATTTTGTAAATCATTGAAGTATGCAGATTCTGAACTTCCACCATTCACGCCAGCTGGTCCATTGAATTCATGTACAGTGTAACCCATCTGAGTTTCTATAGAGCCTAACGGAGCATTTACAGGATCATAATTTGCTCCTTCTTTTGCCTGTGCATAAGCAATTAAGTCAGTTCTTCTATTTTGATTCCATTGTGAAAGTCCTTGACTGTCAGTACCGTCTGATGCATCACCTGGATTAGTTATATTATTATTAAAATTACTTTCTCTTGTTTGATGAGCGGCCATGGCAATCGCGGCTTCTTTTGTCAGACCCTGTTCTATGTAGTAATCAACCGCGGCTATCTGTCTGTCAAGTAAAGTACCTGGAGGTTGTGGTGCTGGCTCTACATCTCCAGATTCAGTTGTAGTAGTATCATCAGCTTCAGTTTCTATTTCAGTAGCATCTGGTTGTGTGTAAGGATCATCATCAGTGGCGTCAACTAAATCTTTTATCAATTGATCTGTCAATGACATTTCTCTGAGACATGTTGGCAAAAAGCATGTGTATTGTCCACCATTGAAATTATGCACTATATTTAGAACTTGATAAACACCACTGAATATTGGATTGAAGTATGGTGTGGCTAAACCTGTTTCTTCTTCATAATTCCTTGGAAAGAACATACTGAATAAGAAATAAGGTGGACCAGCATCAATATCAAAATAATTATCTTCTGTAATTCTACCACCTTTTGCATAATCGGTTGGCGGTCCTAACCAATATGGATCCCCTCTCACTGTGATATCAATTGACATCATAGCAGTAGTTTGTGAATTTTTTTGTTTTTGTCTTGCAAACTCTCGTATGGCATTGCCACTTATAGATGAATTTTGGCTTAGTTTGGTAGGCAGATATCTGTGCCTAAGAGTGTTTTCAACAGACTCTACAGTGTCGCCTAGGTAGGTTAAATCGTTGCTTCTTTGTAGTATTCTTTGTTGTAGTTGTGCAGAGATGGCATTTGCATTCTTTTCAGCATTGGCAATTTTTTCTTGTATTTCATTTCTTTTTTCACCAATGTCAAAAATGCTGTAACCTTGCTCTAGCAGTTTATCTACATCTTGATCTAACTTACTCAGTCTAGCTGTTTCACTTGTAACTTCTTTATTGTATGTGCCTAAATCTGCTTTCAATTGATCTGTTGTTTTTTCACCAATTTTACCATCTTTGTCAGTGACTGCTGGATCGGTGGCTCTTGCTGATTGATCATGCAATGGATAACTTGTAGTTCCTCCATAAATTGCTTCTGGTATTATGTGTGCTTGATTGATTGTGTGTTCAAATCTAAGCACTTCTGTATTCAAACCAGTGTTCAAATAATCATATCTTTTTTTCAGTAATTTTTGTCCTGCCATTAAACTTATTATTTCATCCTGTTTTTTTCTGTCTTCAACAATATCAATGTATCTTGATTGTTTCATTACAGGAAAGTCTAGTGTAGGAATAACTGTATAAGTTATATGCTGACCAAATTTTTCTCTGTTCAGATCAAAATTAGGCGAGTGTGTTACATCATGTTTTACTTTGTAAGCATCAATGAAATATTTTGATGGTTGTTTATCTTTTGTACGACCTGCAATTTCGTTATCTGCTCCAGCCGCCGTATAATTATCCTGCATTTGTTTTGTGTAAAAAACCAATGAAGCAAGATGATCCTTGATACTACTTCCAGGATCAAAAGTGAAATCACGATTACCTATCTTATATGTTGTTTCGCTTGGTCCTTCGTCTAGAATACACTGCCATTGTTCCCATGCTTTTGGTATTTTAATTGTAACTTTGTCATATACAGTAGAACTTTGCGATTCTGCTTTTTCTTTATGGTAAATGTTCAATTTTCGTTCCAATTGACTGACAGCTTCGCCTAGTGTTTTTACACCATTAATAGTAATTGGTACGTCTAATTTTTCAAATTCAGGTTGTAATGCAGTGTTATTAGTAGCAATGGTTGAAAATAGATATTTTGATCCTTCCATATTATGATCAGTGGTAATATCCATCACAGTCAACTGATAAGTCCATGTTGAATTCTGAAGTGTTATTGGTTCACTAGTGACTGGATGTCTGCCTTTGAATTCTAGTTCCAAAACAAAACCAGCTCTAGTAAAAGATGGAATATCTAAATCGTTGCATAATTTAATCAAAGCAGGCATCATACCAGCCCCATTGGGCTCTGTAATTTGAAATGTTATGACAGGCGCTTCGGCTTTAACTTCAGTATCACCTCCTACTATAGTTTGTATTTCAACATTGTCAATGTGAAATCTTGTAGTCACACCACTTTCTGCAATGATTGTGCCTTGTTTTCTGTGAAGTTTTTTATCTGCAATCACAGGATGGCAAAAATACAATGTAAAATTATACGTTGGTACATCAAAATTGTTCAGCACATTTGGTTGAAAATCAGGAACAGTTTTAGTCGATGATTCTGCTTGTTCTGTTTTTGCTGAATATTCGCTATTATCTTCTTCTTCAAGTTCTGGTAAGTTGCCAGTATCATCGCCTAACGCATCAAAAAATTCATCTTCGTTTCCAGCGTAGTCACTTCCAATTGGTTCCATGTCTAACCAATTTTCTAGAGTTCTGTTTTCTTTTTTCTCTATTTTAGATTTGTTGTTATCAAGGTTATTACCACCGCCACCTACTAGAGGATCAATTTCGATGACGTCTATATCTTTATTTCGATTTGGATCTTTGAATAAGGTAACCATTACAACCTCGCTGTATTAGTGCTTGACCTTTTTTCTGGTACAACAATACTTTTGCCTTCAGTGAAATCTTGTACTGGATCTTTTATTTTATCAGGATTGAAGTGCATAAAGATCCACCACAATCTTGCATTGCCATATAAATTGTGTGCCATCAAATCAGGACGCCTGTTAAATCCTGGTTCTATCTTTATTGATTTTGTAGTGGTTGTAAAAAGTTCATTTCCTGGCTCGTACAGTTCTGTAAATTTTGCGTTTGTTTTTGTGTTAGAAAGATGACTGTCTGATCTGTAACTCATTAGATAAATCCTTGTCCTAATAAGCTACCATTAGCTAGTCCCTGTAAAGTAAAGTTTTTACGTGTTGCAATCAAGTTAGGTTGATGTATCAATGAAATTGCAATAAACATTTGTGCTGGTAACACAACAGATCCTGCATCAGCTTTTGTTTCAATATAATCTTGATCACTGTCTAATGTATATGAAACATTTGATATCACAACTGGAAAGTCTTCAAATTGATGTACGCCATATGCACTAAAAAGAATCACTGGTGGTGGTGTGCCTTTGAACTCATCATTTTCTCCAAAATGCATCAAACTACATATTCTTAAAAAATTTAATGCACCAGCAGTGTATCTAGTTTCATCTTCAGTATTATTTGTAAACAAAGCGGTCAATTGAATATCTGGTGACGCTGTGTTAGAATAAAATTTTGGCTGATAGTTTGTGTGAGCAAGATCATAACTACCATAGTTTACACTTCTGCTGTATGTAATAGTAGGAGTATACGGAAACACAACACCCATGGACTGTCCTTGATTGAGCTGTCCGTGTTGTTTTAAATTAGTTGAAACACCACTCATAGGTATTCGATACTTATTGCTCTTCAGTCTAAGAGATGCTCTTTTATCACTTTCCATTTAATCGTCCATTTATAAAATCGAATACTTTCTTATCAAATTTTCCAAAAAACTGTTGAAAAACTTTTTGCTTTGCAGATTCATCACTGTCGCTACTCATAGCTGATCTAAAATTACTTGCACTCATGCCACCTTCCATTTCAGGTGCAACATACACATAAGCAGGAACTTCTGTAGTTGGTTGAAGATCTCCATCTTTGTATGGTTGCAATGATCCGGTGGTGCTAAGTCTTCCGGCATCTTTGGCACTGTAAACAATAACAACCGCTGTTGATTCTGGATTACGTCCAATTAGATTTGGATCTGGTCTGTATGGATTGGTGTTTATGATTCTGTTGGCAGGTATACCATGCATTGTTGACATGATGGATTTCTTTTCATCAAATGTAAAAGGATCACTGCTGAAGTCTTTCATAGCGTGTGCCTTTTGTGCTTTTTGACTGAAAGTTGTAGCGATAAATACATTAGCCGCACCAAACTTATCAACCAAATGTTGGTAAACTTGTTTGTGTGCAATGTGCATAGGTTGAAATCGACCACCATAGAAAACAACAACATTGTCTGCTATTGCTTCTGTAATTTCACTAAATCTCATACAAAACTCCTGTTACTTGTATTTAGTCACGGAAAAAACCGTTGACTTTTGTGTGCAGACATACTATACTAGCATAAATCCGAAAGAGGTTCAATGGCAAAAAGAGTAAATTATTTAAACAACAAAGACCTATTAGCAGAGATTCACAAAAGTAAGTTAAGTTTCTGTTGGTTTAATGAAGAAGAAGATACTGTGTATGATATAATCATAAGCAAAGATGATGACATCACTGATGAAATACTAGCCGAAGCAAGACAAAATCGTGCCACGAGACAAGAGAAACGTATGTACGAAATTGCAATGCTAGACTGGGAAGAAAACAACGGTAAACGCAGTCAAAGACCTAAACAAAATCAATTCCATGTTGATCCTGACACAATTGATGATAATGATCTTGTACTTAGAGTAATGACATTTGATCATATACCACTTGAACAGCGAAAGAACAAACCTAAAACTGTTGCTGATCATCATTCACGATGTAACTTTCCTCCATTTAAACATATAAAAATGAAAAAAGGAGAATGGAGTGAAGTGCTTCGCAGTCATTGGGAAGGTGGACTAGGCAATGGACATTTCAGCATTGATCATGGAACAATTACAAACAAGCTGGCAAAAATGTTCATGATGTTGTGTCAACGTTACAGTATGCGAAGCAACTGGCGTGGCTATACCTACGTAGACGAAATGCGTTCACAAGCACTTCTACAGTTGTCGCAGATTGGTTTGCAGTTTGATGAAAGCAAATCACAGAATCCTTTTGCATACTACACAGCCGCCATAACAAATAGTTTTACAAGAGTTCTTAATTTAGAAAAACGTAATCAAAACATTAGAGATGACTTGTTGATAGAAGCTGGGCAAAATCCTAGTTGGACAAGACAGATTGAACACGAAATGAAAATGAAAGAACTTGACGAGAATACAACAGTTCCTCCATCTAGCAGGTAAATCATATGCAATTTTTTGACAAGTTAGCTTGTTTCACAGATATTCACTTTGGCAACAAAAACAACAACAGAACTTACAACAATGATTGTGAGGCTTTTGTGTTATGGTTCTGTGAAGAAGCAAAGAAACGTGGTGCTGAAACCTGTATTTTTTTAGGAGATTGGCATCATCACAGAGCAACACTTAACACTAGCACACTGAACTATAGTGTGAGTAATGTAGGTTTTCTTGCTGAAACATTCAAGAATGTGTACATGATTATGGGTAATCATGATTTGTACTATCGTGAAAAGCGTGAGATTAACAGCATGCCATACGCTGGATTGCACTATAATGTGCATATGGTAAATGACGCTATGCTAGAAGAAAATGGTGTTGCATTGGTTCCATGGTTGGTAGGTGATGAATGGAAAAACATGAAGAAAATAAAATCACGTTATGTGTTTGGACATTTTGAATTGCCTTATTTTAAAATGAATGCTATGGTAGACATGCCAGATCATGGAGAACTAAAAGCAGATGATTTTGCACATCCTGAATATGTGTTTTCAGGACACTTTCACAAACGACAGAGCAAAAAGAATGTACACTATTTGGGCTCACCATTTGGACACAACTATGCAGATGCTTGGGATCACGATCGCGGTGCTATGTTTTTGGATTGGGGCGGTGAACCTGAATATGTAAACTATGCAGGTCCAAGGTACATTACAATTCCGTTGAGTCAACTGGTTGATAAACCTGAAGAGTACTTGGATCACAATGTATATGCTCGTGTGGCAATGGATGTTAACATCAGCTATGAAGAAGCAAACTTTCTTAAAGAAACACTTACAAAAGATTACAACCTACGCGAATTCAGTCTAGTACCTGTTAAACGTGACGACCATACTATAGATTGGGCCGAAGAGGCAAATATAGAGGTTGAAAGTGTTGATCAAATAGTGTATAATCAACTTAATGAAGTTGACAGTGAATTCATAGACAAAAAATTACTAGTAGATATATATCAAGGATTAAATGCTTAAATTAAAAACTATCACAATGAAGAACTTCATGAGTGTTGGCAATGTCACTCAGGCTGTTCATATAGATCGTAGTGGCCTTACTCTAGTGTTGGGCAACAACTTAGACTTAGGTGGAGATGGATCACGTAATGGTACAGGCAAGACTACTATTATCAATGCACTCAGCTACAGTTTGTATGGCCTAGCTCTGTACAACATCAAGAAAGACAACCTTATAAACAAGACTAATGGTAAGCACATGGTGGTTACTGTTGAGTTTGAAAAGGATGGTGTTGAATATAGAGTTGAGCGAGGACGTAGTCCGCGTTTCTTTAGATTCTATGTGCAAAATCAACAGTCTGGTGATGAGGCAACTGATGAACAACAAGGCGAAGGCAGAGAAACACAGAAAGTAATTGACAGACTGTTAGGAATGAGTCATGATATGTTCAAACATATTGTAGCACTCAACACATACACTGAGCCGTTCTTGAGCATGAAGAACAATGATCAGCGAGACATTATTGAACAGTTGTTGGGTATTACAATGCTGACAGAAAAAGCAGAAAGACTCAAAGAACAACAAAAAACAGTGCGTGATGGGATCAAAGAAGAAGAAATAAAAATCAGTGCAGTGAAAGAAGCTAACGAACGTTTTGAGAAAAGCATTGCTGATATGGAACGTAGACAACGTATGTGGATCAAAAAACGTGATGATGATATAGTTGATATTGAAAAAGAAATATCAATGATGGAAAAACTAGACATTGATATAGAAGTTGCAAAACATTCAGAACTTGAAGAATGGAATGTAAACAATAACAAACTTACAGAAACTCAACGTTGGTTGAACAACATTGTCAATGATTATAAGAAGTTTGAAAAAACAGTAACAAAACTTGAAAAAGAAATTGAATTGCTAAAAGATCACAAATGTCATGCTTGTGGACAGGATCTACATGATGACAGTCAAGAACAAATACTGCGTGACAAAGAAGAACAACTAGGAGAAGCACGTAGTAATTTACTAGACAACAAAACGCAACAACAAGAACACAATGATGTAATTGCAAATATTGGCACGTTAGGACAAATGCCAGTAACACACTATAACACGTTAGCAGAGGCACTGCAACATCAGAACACACTAACAACTTTACGTGCAGAAGTAGAAAAACTTCAATCCACAATTGATCCATACAGCGAACAAATTGAACAAATGCGTAAAGAAGGCTTGCAAGAAGTAAACTGGGATACTATGAACCAGCTGACAAAAGTGCGTGAACATCAAGAATTTCTATATAAACTGTTGACAAACAAAGACAGTTTTGTTAGAAAACGTATTATTGAACAGAACTTGATATTCTTAAACAACAGACTTGGATACTACATCAACCAACTTGGATTGCCACATGATGTAATGTTTCAGCCTGATTTAGAAGTAAGCATACAACAACTAGGACAAGATTTAGATTTTGATAATCTAAGTAGAGGTGAACGCAACAGATTAATACTGAGTTTGAGTTGGGCTTTCCGTGATGTGTTTGAAAGCATGAATCATCCAATTAACTTTATGGCAATCGACGAACTCATAGACAGTGGAATGGACAGTGCAGGTGTTGACAATGCACTAGGTGTACTTAAGAAAACTGAACGTGAAAGAAATAAAAACATACTGTTGATATCACACAAAGAAGAATTAGTAGGCAGAGTAAACAATGTACTTCAAGTCACTAAAGAAAATGGCTTTACTACGTTTGATGTTGACGTGGAGGCATTTGATGTCTAACAAAAAAATTTATGAGTCACCAGATGGTGGCAAGACTGTGTACGAAAGAGATTTTGGTGCACCGCACACAGAAAGGACACTGATCGTGGGCAATGATGATTATATGACAGATACACTGAGTGTTGATCTATCAAATCATTTAGATGAGATGGGAATAATTGACACTTACACAAAGTCAGCTAGTACAATTACAGTTGATACTGATTGGCAGAATGACTGGCAAACAATGCAAGGATCCAGTGTTGGCAGGAAAAAATTACCTCGTAGTTTGTATAAAAAATACGGACTTTAAGACTAAGAAGTCTTGATACATACATGAGACAATAAACACTTTATGACATGGCATTACAAAGGCAATGAAGTCAATGAAATTGCAGAAGAATACATTGGCTTTGTATACCTTATCACAAACAACATTGATGGCAAAAAATATATAGGCAAGAAACTAGCACAGTTTCGCAAAACAAGACCACCGTTAAAAGGCAAAAAACGTAAACGCAGATCTACAGTTGAAAGCGATTGGCGTGATTATTGGGGTAGCTCAGATCACCTACTTGCAGATGTAGACAGATTAGGCCCAGAAAATTTCACAAGAGAAATACTTTACTATTGTAAAAGCAAAGGCGAACTTAGTTATTTAGAAGCACAAGAGCAATTTGCTAGACAGGTGCTCCTAACAGACGATTACTACAACGGCATCATAAACGTAAGAGTTGGCAGTTCTAAGGTCCTAAAAGAAAATCTCCAAAAACACAAAAACATACCCTCTCTATAAAAAGCATTGAGATTGTATACAAGCTGTACCGTCGGATCTTGCTTGAGGGAAGCAAACCAAATGACCAGGCTCTACTGTGCCATTGTAACCTGGAAGTAGCCCGAATGTCGTCATCATGGCTTAGGGTGGTCTTGCGTTGAAAAGCTGTATGTAAAGGGGTATCGCTCAACCGCCTCTCCCGTAAGGTTATACAATGATGATGCGTCGGTTCCGAGACAAATGGACCAGTTGTGCTTTGCCGTAAACAGGCTAAGTGCGACTGAACCAAAGCCAAATAGACTAAGTATAACAAATGATTCGAGTCTTTAGACGAAGAATCCGATGAACTTGTTCATCGTTTAGGAGATTTAATAAATGTGGTTAGGCGATGAACAGTTTTCGCATCATTGCGAGAACTTGGATCTAACTCCTTCTGTTGACATTCCTTTGCACGATCCTGATGCTTTAGACTTGAATCCTGGACTTGAATGGTTGTTTGATAAAAGGCGTATTCTGAATATTCAGAACATGAAATGGTTTCCGCATGGAAAACTTACTCCTGACTTTTTACCTTGCTTTTCTAAACCTTTGCAGAACTTATGGGGAATGGGCATAAACACTTCACACTGTGTTGACAGAGAAGATTATCTAAAAAACTACTATCCTGCACATATTTGTATGGAAGTACTCACTGGTGAACATAGCACATTTGATATTGCACTGGATAAAATGAAAGTGCTGGATTGGCGATATACTGTAGGTTATGGCATGGGAGATGGAAGATTTTCTCATTGGCAGAGTT